>Ga0194135_10000021_pt1 | contig 93034 bp, 71 predicted proteins | sample LitLau_LLRF_2013_FD_134024 | JGI IMG/M metagenome (GOLD analysis project Ga0194135, IMG submission 134024) | Freshwater sediment microbial communities in response to fracking from North America - Little Laurel Run_MetaG_LLRF_2013 (version 2) | ecosystem: Environmental > Aquatic > Freshwater >...
GCGAATATAAATCGGGTTGTGATTTTGTATTGCCTTATGTTTTTTCGGATAAAAAAATCACCGAAAGCCAGTATTTACGATTGCTTCAAAAAGGATCGACAGTAAACATAAAAGGCTTCAAAACCGAAGAAGGAACTGTTGAAGGTTTAATTCGTTTTGAGGAAAATTATAAACTTAAACTAGAAGCCAAAAAATCAGCTCCAAAAGCAAAAGCAGCACCAACAGCATCTGATGTTTTAACCTGCCCAAAATGTAAAAAAGGAACCATCTTAAAAGGAAAAACAGCTTATGGCTGTGGAGAATATAAATCGGGCTGTAATTTTAAAGTGACTTTTGACGAAGTAAGAACGAAACTAAAAGATCAAAAACCAACCAAAGAACTCGTTTATTCTATTTTACAAGAAAGTATTTAATTTTTATTTCACGCAGATTTGAGCAGATTTAATTTTGATTTTAAATTATACAAATCTGTGAAGATCAACCTAAATCATTTTAAATCTGCGTGAAACAAAAATTAGTGAAAATTCGTGAAATTCGTGGCTAACTTTTTTTTTATAAATTAGCCTTTCGATCTAACACCAAAAAATCAAAATATATGTTTCAAAAAATTACTCTTTTAGCCCTTGTTTTAGCTGCTGTTTCTTGTCAAAAAAAGGAATCCGCAGAAAAAGATAAAATCAAAATTGCAGATTGGCTTATCGGAAACTGGGAAAACAAATCTCCGGACGGCGTTCTGACTGAAAACTGGATCAAACTAAACGACAGTACTTTTAGCGCTGCATCATACTTCATAAAAGGAAAAGACACTTTACATCTCGAGAACATTGTTTTGGCACAAAAAGGAGAAACACTGACTTATTTTGCTACTGTAAAAGGTCAGAATGATGATAAACCTGTAGCGTTCTCTTCAACTGCTGAATCTGATAAACAATTGGTTTTTGAAAATCCAAAACACGATTATCCTCAAAAAATTACTTATACAAAAGGTACTGATAATACTTTGACGGCTGAGATTTCAGGAAATTTGCAAGGAAAAGCGAGTTCGGAAAAGTTTGTTATGGTGAAGAAATAAATTACTATAATCAAAAGATAAGTAAACTTTAAACTCTCTTATTCGTTAAAATTAAATCAAAACATGACATGATTACAATAGATGATGTAGAAATAACTAAAGATAATTTACTCAATAATAAATATTCTTTTCAACCCGAATTAACAAAAGAACTTGATAGATTAGATGATGATTTTAATCAAAATACAATTAATCAAATTGTCTTATGGAAAGTTAATCGATATTCAGCTTTTGATAAGGAAACTTTAAATGAATTAAACCGAATAAAAAAAAGCGATACAGAAATAAATCTAAATATTACTAAAGAAATTTTACATCAACTATTATCTAGAAAAGGAGTACAATTAGCGATGGCTTCCACTATATTAAGATTTAAAAATCCTAACATTTATCAAATCATTGATCAAAGGGTTTTTCGCTTTATTTATGGTAAAGAGTTTCCAAAATATTTCTCATCTATTGATAAACAAATAGAACTCTACATCAATTATTTAGAAAAGCTGAAATTAGTATGCAATAATAAAAATATTAATTTTTCTCTTTCTGACAGAATTATCTATGATCTTGACAAGCATTACAATAAAGGAAAAAAGATTAAATACTAAATATGTCCAAATCATAATACATTTATATGTAATAATAACAACTAAAACTTTCTCCATAGAAGGCCAAAATCTTAGAATCTCAGAACCTCAGCATCTTAGCAACTTAAAAAAAAACTACTCTTTCTCCCCGATTTTATTCACCATAAAAATCATCAATATTCCTAAAAGTGCCATTATCAAAAATGCCCACTTCATACTTAAATACTCAGAGATAAACCCAACCATTGGCGGAACCAATAAAAACCCAAGATAACCAATAGTAGAAATAGAAGTTAAAGCCGAACCGCTGCTTAATTTTGAGGATCTTCCGGCAATGCTAAACACTAACGGAACCACGCAGGAAACCCCAAATCCGATTAAAACATAACCAAAAATTGTGGGATAAGCATACGGCAGCACAAAACAAATACCAAATCCTACGGTGATTAAAATACCACTGTAAAGCAAAATTCGCTTTGTACCCAATTTCATAACACCATAATCTCCAAACAAGCGTCCTAAAGTTACTGCTGTAGCAAAAAATACAAATGCTGCGCTGGTGAGTTTTGGAGAAGCCTTTAAGATATTTTCAAAATAAATACCGCTCCAGTCATACATTGTGTTTTCGCAAGCCATAGAAACAAAACAAATCAGGGCAAACTTGACCAGATTTTTTTCGGGCATAGAGAAAAACTTCTTTTTAACCGGGACAGGTTCATTATGAATGCTCAATGGATAAAAACAAGCCGTAAGTGCCAGCATAAAAACACTTACTCCTAATAAATGATGCGATGGTGCAATATGCTGTGTTACCATTACATACCCCAAACCTGCTCCCGAAAAAACAGCTATGCTCCAAACTGCATGAAAACGCGTTATAATAGAATGTGGATATAATTTTTGAACCTCTAAAGATTGCGCATTAATAGACAAATTGAAAATATTACGCGAAGCACCAAAAATTAAAAGCACAATAACCAGCTGCCAGACAAAAGCAACTAAACCCGGCAACGACAAAACGATATTAAACATAATAGCACCAAGCAACATAATATAACGGCTGCTGTATTTGTTTAATAATTTTCCTGTAAAAGGCATTGTTAGCATTAATCCAATTGGAAAGGCAAATAAAACGGCTCCAAACTGAGCTTCGGATAAGCCCAATTGCGCCTGTATATGCGGAATGCGTGAAACCCACGAAGAATATCCAAAACCGGAAAGGAAAAAAAACACTGTATTAGCAATACGGAATCCTCTGGGTGTATTTTGAATTTTTTTAAAGAAAGGTAAAATCATGAAGTCAATTTTCAGACTGCAAAATTAAGTCTTTTGAAGTGTAACTTCTACCCTTTTTATCATTTTTAATAAAACCCAGAAGTTTAATCTATTTAAGTCTTTCTTTGAATTTTATTTTTAATTATTCTAAATAAAATTTAAGTTTGCAGAAAATAATCATACTTAATAAATTTAAACTTCATATTATGAAATCTAAAACTTTAAAATCGTTAGCATTTTTACTTTTAATGTTAGTTGCAAGTCCACAATTATTTGCTCACGCCCTTTGGATCGAAACCAAAGCCACAGGCACAAAAGGAAAAGCACAGGAAATTTCAGTTTTCTTTGGAGAATTTTCAGATAATGACATTACGCCTGCTGCCAAATGGTTTTCTGATTTAAAAGATTTTTCATTAGTAGTAATTAGTCCGTCAAAAAAAGAAACTAAACTTAATGCAAAAGCTTTAGAAAATAAATATCAGGCCTTTTTTACGCCAGATGAAGACGGAGTTTATACTGTAGTAATGCATCATATTGTAAAAGATGTTTACGGAACTATGAAATTAGATTACAACTCAAGTGCAACTGTTACGATTGGCAATGCTTCAAAAGGAAATGAAGCTGCAGCAAATTCTAATGTTATTGTTTTGTTTTTCAAAGAGGCAACAACTGCTAAACAAAAAGCAACCCTAAATGTAAATGCATTTTATGAAGCAAAAGAAGCAAAAGAGCAAAAAATAAAGGTAATTGCTCCTAATGGCTGGGAAAAAGAATTATGGAGTAATGATAAAGGAGAAATTTCATTTACCCCAATATGGTCTGGAAACTATATGGTAGAATTTGCTTATACTGAAAAAGCTGCCGGTGAACATAACGGAAAAAAATATGATGAGATCTGGAAAATGGCCACTTATTTAATTACGGTTAAATAACTTTTATTCTCTTTTAATCAGAACTTTTACTTCTAAACCTTGCTTTTTCGGCAAGGTTTTTTTTATTCATATTAAATTTAAAAAGTTTTTTCTTATTAATTATAAATACAAATAATTAATAAACAGCAACTTATATTATTAATAATAATTAATCTAAATAAACTTTGTTAAAAAGACTATAGCTATTTATATTTGCAAAAAATTATTTTTAATCATTCTTAATAAACTAACATGAGATATAATTTACTGCTCGTTCTATCCTTTTTAAGTTTTGCATCCTATAGTCAGGAATATGCAGCTGCAGAAAATACCACTACTGTAAATGATACTGTAAAAAATAAAAAAGGAGAAATTCTAAACGAAGTTTTAATTACATCAAATAAGCCCAAAAAGCCAATTGAAGCAGCACGTTCTGGAATTAAAGTGATGGATCTGCCACAAAGTGTTCAAATTATTGGCAGCGAAATAATCGAAGAACAACAGGCAATTCGTTTAAGCGAAGTGGTAAAAAACCTAAATGGTGTGTATGTTGGATCTGCACGTGGTGGTGCTCAGGAATCATTCTTTTCAAGAGGTTATGATATGAGTGCTAACAATATGTTTAAAAATGGTTTTCGTTATAATGCAGGTTCAATACCAGAAGTTTCATCATTAGAAAAAGTAGAATTCTTAAAAGGAGGATCAGCTTTATTATATGGAAATGTCGCTCCTGGCGGAATTTTGAATCTGGTTACCAAAACCCCAAAATTTACACAAGGCGGTGAACTATCTATGCAAATGGGAAGCTATTCTTTTTATAAACCCGCATTAGACATTTACGGACCATTAAATAAATATATTGCCTACAGATTTAACGCTTCTTATGAAAACTCAGAAAGCTTTAGAGATTTTGTAAAAAACGAACGTATTTATATCAATCCTTCGTTTTTATTTAAACTAAGCGATAAAACACAAATTACTTTACAAGGAGATTATTTAAGTGCTGACTGGACTCCTGATTTTGGTACAGGAATTGTTGGTAAAACAATTTTAGATTTACCTCGCAACGAATTTTTTGGAGCACTTTGGTCAACTGCAAATACTAAATCTTCAAGTGCTTCCTTATTACTTAATCATAATTTTAATGACGATTGGAAGTTAAATTTTAATTCCTCTTACCAATCTTATCGCAGAACTCAAACTTCGACTGCACAATTAAGCACGGTTGAAGCTAATGGAAACTGGAAACGTGGTTTAACAAAATCTGACGGTGCCGAAGAGATATTTGGTGATCAATTGAGTTTGCAGGGAACTTTTAATACCGGAAGTGTCAAACATCAAATATTTACCGGAGTTGACTATGAAAATTCTATAGCACCTAGTTATACTTTTGGTTTCTATGCAACGCCCACTTCTACTGAAGCTATTACGACTGAAGATACTGCGATAAATCTTTTTAACTATGATTATAGCACACAAAGTTCAACTGTACCTTATCCAACCAGAGCGACACAATTAGCTACAACAAATACACAGCGTTTTGGAGCTTATGCTCAGGATTTAATATCGATTACAAAATACATAAAAGTTTTAGGAGGATTGCGTTGGTCATGGCAGGAAAGTGATGTTACAACCTCTAAGGAAATAGTAAAAGGTAAAGTTATTACAACTACTCTTGAAAATTCTATACCATCTACAAGTGCTAAAACATTAAACAGAGCTTATTCTCCTAAAGCAGGATTGGTAATACAGCCTAGTAAAGATATGTCTTTGTTTGCGAGCTATTCTAACTCTTTTACTCCTAACACAGGAACCACTGTAGATTTAAAAACTTTAGATCCGTCTATTATTGATCAATATGAAGTGGGTATCAAAAAAGATTTCTGGAGAGGGCTTTTAAGTACAAACGTAACCGTTTATCAAATTTCTAATAACAATTTAGCACAAACAGCACAATTTTTAGCTGATGGAGTTACACAAAATACTTCTACTACTTTAAAAGAATTAGTTGGAGCTACAAAAGGAAAAGGAGTTGAAATCGATATAACTGCGCAACCCATATTGGGGTTAAATATAATGGCTGGCTATAGTTTTAACGAAACTAAAGTATCTAAGTCATCCGGAACAAACGGAAGCCTTGTTGTTGGTGATGTTTTGGCAAGAACTCCAAAAAACACCGCCAATTTAAGTTTCTTCTATAAACTGCCTGATGGTTTATTAAAAGGATTAACTTTTGGAGCAGTTGGAAACTACGTTGGTAATCGTACAGGCGGCTGGAATGATGACTATTTATGGACTCCGGTTACGCCGGCTACAACACCTCCAACTTATACCGTAACAATCAGAGATCGTGATATTCCTCTAAAAGGTTATACTACTATCGACGCTTCTTTAGGATATGAATGGAGAAAAATCTCGATCTTATGCCGACTATCAAATATTACAAATGAACTAAATTATACTGTTCACGAAAATTATAGTGTAAACCCAATAGCACCACGTCAGGTAATGACGAGCTTACGATACAAATTTTAAAATTTGAATTAGACTTTAATCCTCCAAAGCTTTTTCTGTATTTTCAGTTTTGAAAACAGAAGAAGTTTTGGCTTTTAAATAACCAGAAACCTCATTTAGTACTAAATGAGGTTTTTTATTTTCATAAAAGAAAATGTTCTAATTGTATTACTTTTGTCGCGCAAATACTTTATTCTCAAAATAAAAAATCCAAATATGTCTGATTCCGGGAAAAACCAATTACAAAAAAGTTTAGGTTTAAGTTTTAATATTGCGGTATTAATTGGAGGAACTATTGGAGTTGGAATTTTACGAACACCTGGCTCAATTGCTACTTTACTAAATAATCAGTGGCTTGTAGTTGCTTCCTGGCTTTTTGGCGGATTATTTGTTTTAATTGGCGCCAATTCGTATGCTGAATTGGCCACAATGCTCCCTAAAGCCGGAGGATCTTATAATTATATTAAAAGGGCTTTTGGTGAATATGCCGGATTTCTTTCGGGTTGGTTTGACTATATTACCAATGCCATTCCGCCAGCTTTTTTCTGTATTGTAATTAGCGAATATATTACTATTTTATTCCCTTCTCTAAAAAGTTATGGTACTGTAATGGCAATTTCATTATTAATTGCTTTTGTTTTATTACACTTAAGCGGTATTAAAAATGGAAGTGCCATCCAGCAAATTACAAGTTTCATAAAAGTTATTTGTTTTGTGGCATTGGTTGTAGCCTGTTTTATGTATACGGGCGTAGAAGTAACTCCAATTGCAAAAGATAATTCTTTCTTTCAGATTGGATTGTTATTTGGATTTTTTAAATCGCTTCAGCTTATTATCGGGACTTACAATGGCTGGAATAGCGTTTGCTTTTTTGCCGAAGAAAATGATAATCCGGGTAAAAATATTCCAAAATCATTGTTTAGCGGCGTATTGCTTGTAATGGCAATTTACGTTTTACTCAATATCGCTTTTTTTCATGTTTTACCAATTGAAACTATCGCCAAATCAAATCTCGCAGCAGCAGATGTTGCTAATATAATTTTTGGAAAAAACGGAGCGATAATCGTTACCGTTATTTCTATTTTCTCTTTAATTAGTATTCTGAATGCTTTTATGATGATTCCGCCACGAATTTTGTACGGATTAAGCCGTGATGGTTTCTTTATCAAAAAAGGTACAGCTGTCAATAAAGGCGGGACTCCAATTGTAGCGCTTTTGGTTTCTTCTTTTTTTAGTTTGTTTCTAATCTGTATTGGTTCGTTTGAAGTTTTGTTTTCATTTGCCGCTTTTACTTCTATTATCGTTTGGGGACTAGCCTATTGTTCTCTACTCAGATTAAGAACTAAAGAACCTGATTTACCTAGATCGTATCGCTCATTTTGGTATCCATGGACTACTATTATTGCTATTTTGGCTTCACTTGCCTTATTAATCGGATTTATATATAGTGATCCTAAAAGTTTTATCATTATTGTGATCATTACGCTGGCTTCTTATCCTTTATTTTTGATATTAAACCGAAAGAAAAATGTAAGATAAGCTTAGTAAAAAATCCAAAAAAATTATGCTGCCAATTATCGCGTAGTATTCTGTAAAATTCAAAAAAACCGTTTCAATTTATTATTGAAACGGTTTTTTTTATGACTTTTTCGCATCGCATTACATTTATTTCATCCTTCTAATACGGGTATTTTACTTGGTTCCACGGTATTTTTTCAGCAATTAAGTTTGCTTCGTTTTTTTTACAATTTCTAAATTCGCACATAAAAACCAACCAATTAAAAATCAGGTATTTATACGCTATTCAACTTCATTTTCTTTAACGAGCTTTGTTTTATTTAAAGTTAATTCATACAAAAACATAGCGGTTTGTAAATAAAATTATCAAATTAATTTTCCAGAAGTATTTTTTATTAACCTTTTAATACTCAAAATTATGAAAATGAAATTCAATTTGCTGTATGAATTCTACGGAAGCATCAGTGATAAAAGTCCTCCTTTTTTTTACGAAAAAATGTCTTTTAAAAAAATCACCCCTTAAATCAAATCTATATGAAAAATCTCTACAAAATTATTTTCTTTTGTGTAAGTGGAATGATGTATTCCCAAACTCAAAATGATATCGAAAATATTAAATCAGGTTCAAATATTACAGAACTGGAATCTTTAAGTGTTCGATATAAAACCGAAGCAGTTAAAAACAAAGAAAGAGCTATAAGTCTTGCCAAAGCTAATGGCTGGAGTTTATCTTTTATTAATAAAGATGGAACTCAAAGCGAATTAATGGATGTATCCACAGACGGAAAATACCCGCTTTATTTTACTCCTGAAAATGCCGATGCGGCAAAATCAACCCGCGCCAATTATTTAAATTCGGGCGGAGGCTTAGGTCTTGCACTCAACGGGCAAACCATGACGGCCTATGTTTGGGATGGAGGCGCCACACTGCCTACTCATAATGAGTTTGGAGGAAGAGTTTCTATCTTAGATGGTGTTACCACTATAAATCCGTTAAGCAATAACAGTCAGCATGCCAATCACGTTACCGGAACTATTGTTGCGGCAGGTTTGGTTGCCCAGGCAAAAGGAATGGCTTATCAGGCAAATGCAAAAACCAATGACTGGGATTTTGATTTATCTGAAGCTACAACAGCGGCAGCAAACGGCATGTTACTATCCAATCACTCTTATGGATGGGGATTAAGAAACGCCTCCGGAGCAGTTATAATGGCGCCATGGAGATTTGGAGCTTATGAAACTTACGCAAGAGACTGGGACAACTTAATGTTTAATGCTCCTTATTATTTAATGGTAAAAGCTGCCGGTAATGATGGCAACGACAACACCGCAAATACAAGTCCATTAGGAGGTTTTACCACTTATGATAAGCTTACCGGATATGCAACTGCAAAAAACAATCTTGTCATTGCTAATGCTAATGATGCTGTAATAAGCAGTACAGGAGCCTTAACAAGTGTTGCTATTAATAGTTCCAGCAGTCAGGGACCTACAGACGATTTGAGAATTAAACCTGACTTAACAGGAAACGGAACTTCTGTTTACTCGACAGCTACACTTACAGCAACACCTACTCCATTAACCAATACGAGTTACGGAAACGCAACGGGAACTTCTATGGCTTCTCCAAATGTTACCGGAACATTGCTTTTGCTACAACAGCATTTTAAAAACAAAACCGGAGGTTTTATGCGTGCCGCAACCTTAAAAGGATTGGCTTTGCATACTGCTGATGATGCCGGAGCAGTTGGACCTGATGCAATATTTGGATGGGGTTTACTAAACGCAAAATTTGCAGCTGAAACTATTACCAAAAAAGGAACGCTTGCTATTATCGACGAAAACACTTTAAACAACGGAATCAGCTACAGCTTTACTGTAACATCTGATGGTATAAATCCTTTGATTGCTTCTATTTCCTGGACAGATCCCGCTGGTGTAGCTTATACCGGAAGCACTCCTAATATCGGTACAGCAAAATTGGTCAATGATCTTGATATACGCGTAACCAATTCAGCAGGAACTAATTTTCCGTACCGATTATTAACAGCAACTACAAATGGTTTGGGTGATAACACCAAAGATCCATTTGAAAGAATCAGAATCGTGGGAGCTGCAGGCAATTATACCGTAACAATTTCTCACAAAGGAACACTAGTAAACGGAAATCAAAAATATTCTGTAATTGTTACAGGAATCACGGCACCGCTGGCTGATCTTTACATTAAAGACAGACCATACGATACCGGAGCTGAACCAAATCCTGATTCAGGGCCAATGTGGATCAGTGATGATATCTGGGTAAGACAAAATACTGATGGAGGACTTGTACACGAAAATCCGGAATACAAAGTAAGCTCACCAAATGCAGTTTACATTAGAGTTTACAACAGAGGAACGGCTGCCAATTCTGCTGCAAAAGTAAAACTTTACTTTGCCAAAGCTTCTTCAGGATTAACATGGCCAACTAATTTTGTAAATTTCAGTGTAGGTTCAGTAGTTCACGGCGATTATATTGGCGAAGCAAACATTCCTTCTATACCTGCAGGAAGCAACGCCATAGTAATGATTCCGTGGTATCCGCCAAATCCTGCAAATTTCACTTACGATCAGCATCATTTTTGTCTGGCTGCACGAGTTGAATCTCTGGGAGACCCTATGTTTAATGAAGTAAACAACATTGGAATTGGTGTAAATACCAAAAACAATAATAATATTGCCTGGAAAAACCTAAGTGTTTATAATTTAAATACTACTGATTTTGTTTCGCCAACTGCCGTTTTTATCAGAGGAATAAAATCTAAATTGGTAAACATCAGATTTGTAGATAAAGGATTTAATGAGCAGCTTAAAAACAATTTCTTCGAGTTGGGCGGAACAATAGAAGCTACTCTTGATGAGAAGTTATTTGAAAAAGCGCAGGCTAACGGAAGTTTGAAAAACGTAAAAATTATCGATAAAAACAAAATTCTGATTTCTTCCAGAGAAGCATCAATTGCCAATTTACCAATAGAAATTGGCGAAACTTTTGGAATAACATTCGATTTTAGGGTAACAAAAGATTTTCCTGCTGAGGAACAAATTACTCTAGATCTTATTCAGGAAGATGCCCTTAAAGGCGAATTAGAAGGCGGCGAACGTTTTGCTCTTGTAAAAGCAGAAAAACCTCAAACTAAAGAGGGCGATATAGTGCTTAAAGAAGCCGAAGATTCCCGAGTATTTACTATCTATCCTAATCCTACAAATGGTGTTTTTAAAATTAGTATAAACAATGAAGAACAGGGAACTTTAAAAATATCGAGTATTTATAATGGTATTGTTTTCGAAGAAAAAACGAACAAACAGAAAGAATTTAATGTAAATATCGCCAAACAAAGTGCCGGAATTTATATTGTGCAATTTATTTCTGATAATGGAATTGTAACAACCAGAAAAATTATTAAAAACTAATTTCTGAGATACGATTTCTTTAATTTGAATCTGTAAAAATCATTCTTTTTTATCCAGCATTCAAATTATTTTAAAAAGAAAATCCCAATACTAAAAAAATATTGGGATTTTTTATGTTCAAAACAAACAGGTTCTTACTTCAAACCAGCCAAACTTTGCTCGATTGTAGCAATTTTTGCCAGTGCATCGGCTTCTTTTTGTTTTTCGTTAGCCAAAACTTTTTCTGGTGCTCCGGCTACAAATTTTTCGTTAGACAATTTTGCCTGAACAGATTTTAAGAAACCTTGCGTATATACTAACTCTGCAGTTAATTTGGCAATTTCGGCCTCAACATCAATATTTCCGGTAATTGGAATAAAATATTCATTTGATTTTACACGGAAAGATAATGCTCCATCTACTTTTTCAGAAACATAATCAAAAGCAGAAATGTTTCCTAATTTAGTAATAATTGAATCAAAATAAACAGAAACGTTTTCGCTATTAATTCCTTTCAGTTCAATACTGTCTTTAAACGGAATATTTTTGTCTTTACGAATGGTTCTGATTCCTGAAATTACTTCGATTGAATTTTCAAAATCAGTTATTAGTTTTATATCAAATGGTTTCAATTCCGGCCATGTTGAAACAATTAAAGCTTCTTCGGCAGTTCTGTCAGCAATTAAATGCCAGATTTCCTCGGTTAAGAAAGGCATGAAAGGATGCAACAATTTCAGGTTACTTTCTAACATTTCGATTGCTTTATCAAACGTTGCTTTGTCAATTGGTTGCTGATAAGCTGGTTTGATCATTTCTAAAAACCATGAACAGAAATCATCCCAAACTAATTTGTAAATCGCCATCAAAGAGTCTGAAATTCTGTATTTCTCAAAATTATCTTCAATCTCAACTAAGGTTTGCTGCAACTTCGCTTCGTACCATTCGATCGCTACTTTTGATGATTCCGGTTGTGGAATAGTTTCAGAAACCTCCCATCCTTTTATCAATTTAAAGGCATTCCATATTTTATTTGTAAATCCTTTTCCCTGAAGGCATAATTCTTCATCAAACATAATATCATTTCCTGCAGAAGCACTCAAAAGCAATCCTACACGAACACCATCTGCACCAAATTTATCGATCAAGTCTAAAGGATCAGGAGAGTTTCCTAATGATTTAGACATTTTACGACGCTGTTTATCACGAACTAAACCGGTTAAATATACATTGGTAAATGGTTTTTTTCCGGTATATTCATAACCTGCAATAATCATTCTCGCCACCCAGAAAAACAAAATATCCGGACCTGTAACTAAATCATTTGTTGGATAATAATATTTGAAATCCTCATTTTCAGGATTGATAATTCCATCAAAAACAGACATTGGCCATAACCATGCGGAGAACCATGTATCTAATGCATCAACGTCTTGTCTTAAATCTTTTGTTTCAAGTTTCAGGTTCGAAGTTTTCTCTCGGGCAAGCGTCAAAGCATCTTCAATGTTTTCTGCAACTACAAAATCTTCTTTTCCGTCTCCATAATAAAAAGCCGGAATTCTGTGTCCCAACCATAACTGACGGGAAATATTCCAGTCACGTATGTTGTTTAACCAATGTGCGTATGTATTTTCAAAACGTTTTGGATGCAGTTTAATATCACCATCTTCTAAAACTGATTTGATTGCAGGCTTCACCAATTCTTCCATTTTCAGAAACCATTGATCAGATAATCTTGGTTCGATTACCGCTTTGGTTCTTTCAGATGTTCCTACTTTATTCAAATGGATTTCGGTCTTCGCCAAAGCTCCAATTTCTTCCAGTTCTTTTGCAATTTCAGTACGAACCACAAAACGATCTTTCCCCTGATAGTGTAATCCGAAACTATTTAATGTAGCATCTTCATTAAAAATATCAACGATTTCAAGATTGTGTTTCTCTCCTAATGTTTTGTCATTCATGTCGTGCGCCGGAGTTACTTTTAAACATCCGGTTCCGAATTCTACATCAACATATTCATCTTCAATAATCGGAATCACTCTTCCGCAAATAGGGACAATCGCTTTTTTTCCTTTTAAATGAGTAAAACGCTCATCGTTTGGATTGATACAAATAGCAGTATCTCCAAAAATAGTTTCAGGACGAGTTGTAGCAATGGTTAAAAATTCCTCAGTTCCTTCAATCTTATATTTTAAGAAAAATAATTTTCCTTGTTGTTCTTCGTAAATTACTTCTTCGTCAGACAAAGTTGTTTTAGCTTCCGGATCCCAGTTTACCATTCGGTATCCTCTGTAAATCAACCCCTTGCTATATAAATCAACAAACGAACGAATTACAGCTGCCGACATATCAGGATCCATAGTAAATTTGGTGCGTTCCCAATCACAGGAAGCTCCAAGTTTTTTAAGCTGTTCTAAAATTGTTCCACCGTATTTATGTGTCCATTCCCAGGCATGAGCCAGAAATTCTTCGCGGGATAAATCGTTTTTATTGATTCCTTCTGCTTTTAATTTTGCTACTACTTTTGCTTCGGTAGCAATAGAAGCGTGATCTGTTCCCGGAACCCAACAAGCGTTGAAACCTTTAAGACGTGCTCTACGAATTAAAACATCCTGAATCGTATTATTCAACATATGTCCCATGTGCAGGACTCCAGTGACGTTTGGCGGTGGAATTACAATTGTATAAGGTGTTCTATGATCAGGTTCTGAATGAAAATAGTTATTTTTCATCCAGTAATCATACCATTTATTCTCGATCGTTTTAGCGTCAAATTGTGCTGGAATTGTCATTTTATCGTGGATATGTTTAATCGTTAATTTGTTTAATCGTTGGTTTGTTTAACTGTTTTGTTTGTTAATTTCGTTTAATCGTGATTTGTTTATAAGGCTTTTTTTAAACCACAATTATATCAATCAATTAAACGATTAAACAGTTAAACAAATAAACCATAAAACTTTGGTTCAGTTTTTGTAATTATTATTCACAGCAAAAGTAAATAATTAAGTACACTATAAAAAGCGAATTAATAATTTGTGTGTTAATTAAAAGAATGTATATTTACTTACAACTTAAAAATAATTTCAAAATGAAAAATGTTGCCTCTTTTATTGCAATCGTATTGTTTAGTACAATAGGTCTTGCACAAAATGGCCCCAAAATTGAATTTGCAGCCCAAGACAATACGATTGATTATGGAAAAATTTCGAAAAGTGACAATGGAGTTCGCTCTTTTGAATTTACAAACACCGGAGATGCGCCTCTTTTAATTACAGCTGCAGAATCGACTGTAAGTTCTATAGTTGTTACAAAACCTGCAGCAGCAGTTATGCCTGGCAAAAAAGGTAAAATTGATGTAAAGTACAATATGGTTTCAGGACCTATTCGTAAAACAATTACGGTTGAAACTAATGCCGTAAACTATCCTGACGGGAGAGTTGCCTTAAAAATTAAAGGTGAAGTTTTATAAAAAACAAAAACATAAAAATAACAAAAGCCGCTTCTTTACTTAGAAACGGCTTTTTTTATTGATATAATTTTTACTTATCCTTGCATTCAACGCTGTCAAATTTATATTTTACACGATCAAAATCGATAGGCTTATCCTTAACAATATAAGTAACTCCCATTGTAGTCTGCATTGTTCCGTTTCCTAGAATAAGCTGTTTATCGCGTTTTAAAAATGCCATTGGGTTTTTGAATGTTTTGTTTTTATCAGTACCTTCAATAAAAGTGTAGTCTGCAAATAAAGTATCTCCATGAAACTCACCCGTAATTTCTCCGGTTCTTACCGTAGAAGGGGCAACTTTCATAATCATGTTTCCGCTTAATTTTCCGTTTTTTAAAGTATTCAGTTTTAAATCAATAGTATCTTTTTCATATATCGCTTTATAACACTGAACGCTTGTAATTGTTTCTGCATCAGCTTTTGCCGCTTCTGCTTGTTTTTGTTTTTCGTCATTTTTACAGCTTTGAAGTCCGATACAGGCCAAAAGCGTACACGATAAGACTAGATTTCTCATAATTGAATATTTTTTAAAAGTCATTTATATCTATAAAGTTAAAAAAAAGAAGCTAAAAAAAGCTTCTCTGATTAAATTTATATTTTTCATATCAAACCCGACTAGTTAAAAAACTGACGGTTCCTTAGTACTCACATAATCAAACCTATAAGTTCTTAATTACAAATTCAGATCTTCTGTTTAATTCATGTTCTTCTTCAGAACAGGCATCATCTGTTTTACATTTTATAATAGGCACAGATTCTCCATATCCTTTTGCCATAACTCTTTTTGCATTAATACCTGATTCTATTATAAAATCCCGGGTCGAATTGGCTCTTTTTTGCGATAGATTTTCATTAAACTTTTCATTTCCGCGAGAATCGGTGTGGGATCCTATTTCGATAACCATTTCAGGATATTTCCTCATCAATTCAACAACTCTGCTTAAAACAACTTTAGATTCTTTTCGGATGTACCATAAGTTATAATCGAAATAAATAGGATCTGTTTTAATAATTAATCGGTCTTTATTATCTTTTACAACATCTTTTTCCTGTTCTAAAATCTGTTTTACTTTTTCAGTTTTTTTAGCTTCGGCAGCAACAATAAGGGCTTCTTTGGCTTTTTTCTCTTTTTGTTTTAATTCTATAGACGCCAGCACTTCTTTTTTCTTGTTTTCTTCTTCTATAATAAGTTCTTGTTTTCGTTTCTTGTCTGCAGCTTCCCTTTCTTCGAGTTTTATTACATCCAAAGATTTCAATGCCAAAGAGGCATCGTTTATAGCATCTCTGGTTTTATTTAAAGTCAGTGTTTTAGATTCATTCGTATATTTTTCTTTAAAAGCCGAAACTTTATAAAAAGCTTCACAAGCAACTGTAAAATTAAATTTTCCGCCTACAGAAGTTGTAATGGTGTTGAGGGTTTTCCCCTCTGAATCCTGCAATATTACGGTAGCGTTTTCTAAAGCCAGTTTGGTATCAGCATCGGTAATAATTCCGGCAATAAATTGTTTACAGTCTTCTACAATAAGATCTTTAATTTCTTTGAATTGATAAATATCGTCACTTCCTTTTCCGCCTTCTCTATTCGAAGCAAAATAACCTTCTTTGGTATTTGAATCTATATTAAATGCAAAATCATCCAGATTTGAATTTAATGGCAATCCAACGTTTAGAGGTTTTGAATATTCATTGCCATTGATTTCTGAAACAAAAACATCAAGCGATCCATATCCTAAATGCCCGTCTGAAGAAAAATAAAGCTTTCCGTCTGCCGAAACAAAAGGAAATTGTTCTTTTTTATCGGTATTAATAATTGGTCCTAAATTTTTTGGTGTATCAAAAGCTCCTTTATTAATGTTTACTGAATAAATATCAAAAGAACCTAATGTTCCTGGCATATCCGATGCAAAATACAATACTTTTTCATCTGCGCTTAAAGCCGGATGTTCTGTTGAATAATCTGGGCTATTAAATGGGAGTGATGTAATATTCGTCCATTTTCCATCAACTAATTCTGCTTTAAAGATTTGAAGGTTAGAGATTTTCTGATCATTTGTTTTCTTTGTTCCTTTTTTAGAATAATTACGGGTAAAATAAATTGTCTTCCCGTCTTTTGTAAAAACGGCATTTGCTTCATGCATTCCGGTTTTTAATTCTTTGGCAAAATAATGCACAGTCGAATCAGCTGAGTTAATATTCTTTAATGGAATTGAAACTAAATTTAAGTAGGTTTCATTGTCCCATTTAAATTTTTTATCGAATAATCCGGGTTTTAGTTTTACTCCTGCAAAAACCAGATTATCATTGTATTTTACTGCTCCAAATTCAGAATTAGGTGTATTTATGGCGAGATTTTTAATCTCAAATCGCTTCCCGATTGCCGAAACATTTTCTAATGTTTTGAGTTCTTTTTCAAAATTGAGAACATCTTCATTATTCCCGGATTTTGAATAATATTCTTTTAAAGCAACGTTTGCATCATCGTAGCTATTGGTTGCTTTTAAGGCTTGAGCGTATCTGAAATAATAATTCCGATCTAAACCTTCGTTGTAATTTTTAATTAAAAGCCGGTAATAACGTTGTGCTTTTATTAAATCGTTGGTATAAAAATAAGAATCGGCTAGGTTTTTAATTACTTCCTGTAAAGGTTTTTCCTGAACCAGTTTTTCATATAAAATAATCGATTCACTATAATAGGTTTTGTCAAAAAAACGTTTGGCTCTGGCCAATTCGGGATCCTGAGCTTTTATAAATTGTATTGAAAATACGAATATAATAACGAGTAGTTTTTTCATATTTTTCATTTTAGAAGAATCTTGGTGATTTATCGTATCCTTTTCCTAATAAATCTAAATTAAAGAGGAGCATGATTTCGTGCGTTCCAGAATTAAACTGTCCCATATTCGAAAGTGTATGATCGTAAGCATACCCCATTCTAAGCGTTGGTGTAACATTTATATTGACCAAAGCACTTACGGCATCGTTTATTCTGTAAGCTGCTCCAAGCTCAAACTTATTGTTATACAAAACATTTGCTGTAACATCGACAGAAATAGGTGCTCCGGTTACAAATTTTGACATAAATGCCGGTTTCAACTTTACCATATCGTTGAGCTGAAAAACATATCCGGCTGTTAAAAAGGTATGAATGGCTTCAGATCCGTAGGCATTAATTCCTGATTTTTCTTCGATATGTTTAGAACTCAATAAATTTGGAGCCGATAAACCTACATAAAAATTATCTTTAAAATAATAAGCTCCTACTCCAATATTGGGTTTGGTTACGTTTATATTTTCGGCGAAAGCCAAATCTGTACTAGTGTTGCCACTCTGAAAAACAAATCCATTAAAATTAGTTTGTAATGATGTAAAACCTGCTTTTAATCCTAGTGATAATTTATTTTTTCCTCCTAAGTTTAAGACATAAGCAAAATCAGCATAAAAATTATTTTCTTTTTTAGCCCCGTCTCCAATATCATCTGAAATTAATGAGAGGCCAACTTCGACTTTATCGGTCACGGCTGTATGACCAAAAAAGCTAAATGTTTTGGGTGCTCCAACGGCTCCAACCCATTGTGTGCGGTATAATCCTACAAGATTTAACATAGCCGGAACTCCTGTAGCATAAGCCGGATTTACTACACTCATATTGTACATATAGTGGGTGTATTCCGGATCTTGTTGCGCAGAAACTGACGTTATATAAAAGAGAAAACTTATAAAAAGTATTATTTTTTTCATTTGAAAATTTTATTAAATAATAAAGGAATTATCTATTTAGATAAAGCCGCCCTTGTTGCGCTTTTCTATTGTCTTTATTAAAATTGACAATATAAAAATAAACTCCGTTTGGCGCTACTCCATCACCAAAGCCTGCTGATTCAGAATTTCTTCCGTCCCAATTGGGTTTATTTCTATTTCCTTTAAACATTAGATTTCCATATCTGTTGAATATTTCAAGCGTGTAATCCGGATATAAAAATTCTATATCTGGTATGGTAAACGTATCGTTTACACCATCTCCATTTGGCGAAAACCCATCAGGAATAAAAAAGGTATACTCTTCGGGATTACAGTCGAATAAAGAAACTGTAACTTCTAAATGATTTTCAGAAATACAATTTGTTATTGTCGAAAGATCGAATCCATAATATCTCGCTTTATCTACGAGTAAAGTTCCGGAAGCTAATAAGTTTCCGTTGTTTGGAGCATCATACCAGGCAACAGTTGAGGCTACGTTGGTTGCATTTGACAAGTCTGAAATCTTCGGATTTTTAAGACCGCAAAAATCTGCTCCGTCCACATTTAAAACAGGAGCTGGTGTATCGTTTATTAAAACCGAAATCATCGCTGGAGCTGATGTACAATTAGCCGGAGAAGTTTCTCTTATATATAGATTTTCTGATTTTAAAAGATAAGTATCTGCAAGAGGTGTTGTTGCTGTAATCGAATTATACCACTTATATTGCGATCCGCGTGGTACTAAATTGGCAATTGTTGCTCCATCAACTTTACAGAATTCCTGATTTCCGGCAACTGGTGCTAACGGGATTGGATTGATCACAAAACTATCTGTTACATTGACTAAATTAGTATCACAAGCAGTCGTATTATTTTTCAAATTTGAAGCTGAAATGGTGACAGAACCAGTATTTAAAAGTAAACCTGGCGGAATTATAAAACTTGCATTTCCATTAGTAACTGTTAAAACAACGGTTTGTAATGCTGAAGAATTTGCCCCTGAAAGTGTATATAAAAGTGTGACATCAGTTAAATTTCCTAAGCCTGAAACGTTAACTGTAACGGGATCATTAAAGCAAAAATCATCTGCCTGAATTTTTACAGTTGCAGCATTTGGCAAAGGATTAATTATTAAATTTCCCTGTGTATTGGCAACATTGACACAACCTGTAACTGTATTGGTAATTTTAGCAATCGTAATTATAGAAACACCACTTTTTACATTAAGACCAGCGGGAATTACAAAACTAAAACTGCCTCCCAAAGCAGTAATATTGGCTGTTTGCCCTGTTGCAGAATTGTCTCCCCCTATATTATAAACAATTTTATAATTTCCATCAGTCAATTGAGTGGCATTTGAAATTAGAACTGTTGCACTTTTATTCTGGCATACCGGACTTGCAGTCGATACAGCTCCGTCTAAATGAGGTAATGCATAAACATTCAGATCATCTTTTAGATTATCAACAACATTTACACAGGCTTCTTTACTCGCTGTTGCAATTATACTTATGATCGTCATAGTAAATTTGCCTACTTGCTTAAAATAAGAAGATTTAAGCGGAAAATTTATTACGCCATTTACAAAATTTGCCTTTATTGTTTCTAATCCGCCATTGGGTCCGGAAACACTAAAAGTCACTTTATATTCTCCATCCGGAATAACTTCAGTACCTTGTGTAATGGTAGCCGAATATGTCGCTGTAGGAATTTCACTTTCGCAAATATCTGAATCGATTACCAATTTTGCACCGGTAAAATCAAGTCTTTTCTCGAGTGTAATTTTTATTTGAGCGCTCTGATCCGGACAAATTCTGTTATCAGGAAAAGATAGTACTGTATAGGTGTAAATATATTCTCCTGGCCCCATAGTATCAAACACTTCCTGCAAATCAACAATATGATCTGTTGTTGCTGTTAATCCGGCTCCATACCACTCCCCGCCACTATCTTCTCCCGAAAGCAAAGTAAAGAGATCTAAATTTGTATAACTTGTCAGTCCTGTGGTTCCGCATAATGTTAAATCTTCTGGTGTTCCGGGTTCCGGTGCTCTAAAAATCGTAACCGTAACTTTTGATGAAGGAGCAACCGGAGAACAGGCAGTAACTGCCGGTACTGTATAAGTAAAATCAAACGATCCGTTTAATCCTGTAATTAAAATAGAAGACCCTACAATTTGCCCTGCACTATTCGTCCAGATTCCGTTTGAATGTGGCCCCATTACTGTACTGTTAAATGCAGTAAAAAGGTTAAATGTATTTTTAGAACTACATTCTGTAGCATAAGGAGCAGGCACTCCCGCATAAGCCCCTATAGTAATCTCAACTGTCGCTTTATTGTTTGTACAACCTGCAGCTGCTGGCGCTGTGTAAGTAAAACGGTAAACGCCTCCACTGCGTATAAGTTGTCCGTTTAAAGTTCCTGAAGCACGATCTAATCCTCTTGAGTTATTATCATCCGTCCAGGTTCCCCCGGGTAAGGGATTACCACCCAACAATGAAAATAATGATATAGACTTATAAATTGGATCCTGAATATCGCAGATTACTTTTTGTGCATCATTTCCCGCACATTGTCCATAAATTTTCGAAGATAATGAGGGAAAAACAACCAAAAAGAATATGAAATATAAGAAGACAGCGTAATTTTTAACCATAGAGTCTTATTTTTATATAAACATAATAAAATAATAACACTGGCTAAACAAAAGACATAGATTAGTAGCTATTTTTTCACAAAATTCAATCAAATTAAAAATTAACTGATTATTATACAGCTTTTTATTTAAAATATTACTTAATTACAATCTACAATTCGTCTTCTAGTTTAAATCTGAATTTCAAAATCAAACTATTTCTTTCAACCTCTAAATTAATCCAGATATCTTCTTCTGATTTTAAAAGCGTATTGATTTGTTGTAGCGAATATTTATAAGGAACTGTATTATTGATACTTACTATTATATCCCCTTTTAATAATCCGCAACGGTCTGCAGCTGAATTTTTACGAATATTGACAATTTCATAAACCGGTTTTAAAGAGAATTTATACCTGAAATTACCGTCTTTTTTGTCATTATATCCTGTTTCTTCTATTGAAGTAGCAACTTTTACCGTTTCTAAATGCACTGTTTCCTGAACCCATTGCAGTCCGTTATGCTGAATCGTAATACCACTTTTGTTGTAGGTAAAGGGTTCTGAGAATTTGCTGTTCTTTTTAAGATACATTTTTTCATCTGCATAATCCAAAACCAATGTAAACCGCTTTAAAACTTCGCCACCAATTGAGCCTATACGATCCGGAACCATTTTGACATTTCGAATCGAATTTGAATCCGGAAAAGATACAATTGGCTTTTTAAAATTAAATTCGTCTATAGAGAATTTATCAATCTTGGCACGGTGGCCTTCAATATCCCCGCTAAAGCCTTTCCCCAGAAAATCAGGAAAATTCTTTTTAGGCAGTTTTATTTTATTGTTTTCAAAAATCCAGAAAGCATCACTGTTTCCAATATCAATTAACAATTTTGCAGGTACAGGAAGCGTATCGACAACGGCTGTTGCATAAACATAAGGTTTAGATCTTTCGACCGTAATGGGAACTGTTTTAAATTTTCTGCTCAGTTTAGCTCGCACTTCATCGTTATTCTGATGAACCACAATTTTCTTTTTTTGATAATTGATCTCAACTAAATTATTTTTAAAGAATTTATATCCGATAATACCATTTACCGGAATCCCGATATGTGAAGACAAATTAAAGCTCTGATCTAAAATAATATAAAGCAAATGGTTATTTGACTTTAATCCGTGCGTTTCCAATATATTATTTGTTGATTTTAGGCCTTCAATTTCTTCTTCACTCCCTAAGCCTCTCAATTTTATTTTTTCTACATTTTTAAAACTTACTTCCTGTTTTTCTTCCATACTAAACAAAATCGTTTCCTCTACTCCTGAATCTAATAGAAAATTCAATTCTATTCCGTTAACTTTTATCGGAATAAAAACAAGATTATTAATCAATTTAAAAGGAATTGTGACCTTCGAAGCATGACCTTCAATTAAAAAATCACTTTGGGCTTTAAGCGAAAAAGCTGTTAAAAGCCCAAAAAACAATATAAAATATTTTTTCATTGATAATATTTTATGATAAAATTACTAAAAATATTCATAATTGTTACATTTTAATAAGTACTCGTAATGTTTACGTTAAATTCGAAAAAAAAATGCAAATTTGCACTTCAATACTAAAACTCATGCCAACAATTTCTCACAAAGGCAGAAACATGCCCGAATCACCGATACGTAAACTTGCTCCTTTTGCAGATGCTGCAAAGCAAAAAGGAAAAAAAGTGTATCACTTAAACATTGGTCAACCGGATATCAAAACACCCGAAGTGGCCATCGAGGCGGTAAAAAATATTGATTTGAGTATTATAGAGTACAGTCCGTCAGCCGGATATGAAAGTTATAGAAAAAAATTAGCTAAATTTTACCAACGTCAAAATGTAAACGTTAACACAGAAGACATCATTGTTACTACTGGTGGCTCTGAAGCCCTGTTGTTTGCATTAGCCACAATTACAGATCCGGGAGACGAAATTATTATTCCGGAGCCTTTTTATGCTAATTATCATGCTTTTGCCTCATCAACGAGTGCAACTGTAGTTCCGGTTATTTCGACAATCGAAAGCGCCTTTGCATTACCAAGCATTGATACCGTAGAGAAATTAATCACACCCAGAACCAAAGCCATTTTAATTTGTAATCCGGGTAATCCAACAGGATATTTATACTCAGAAGCAGAAATTAAACAACTGGCAGGTTTGATCAAAAAACATGATTTATATTTAATTGCTGACGAGGTATATCGTGAGTTTTTATATGATGGAGATGATGTACATTATTCTGTAATGAATCTTGAAGACGTACAACAAAACGTTATTATGGTCGATTCTGTTTCAAAACGTTACAGTATGTGCGGCGCCAGAATTGGCTGTTTGATTACTAAAAACAAAAATGTGTTAGCAACGGTTATGAAATTTGCTCAGGCACGTTTGAGCCCGCCAACCATTGAACAAATTGCCTGCGAAGCAGCCATTGACACTCCGCAAAGTTATTTTGATGAAGTAATTTCAGAATATAAAGAACGCAGAGACACTTTAATCACAGAATTAAATAAAATCGAAGGCGTTGTCGTTACCAAACCAAAAGGGGCTTTTTACTGCATTGCACAATTGCCTATTGATAATGCTGACGATTTTGCCCAATGGCTTTTAGAAAGCTACGATTTAAACAACGAAACGGTAATGGTTGCTCCTGCTGCCGGATTTTATTCGACTCCGGGAATGGGATTAAATCAGGTTCGAATTGCGTATGTCTTAAACAAAAAAGATTTAATTACGGCTGTAAATATTTTAAAAGAAGCACTTTTAGTTTACAACAAAAAGTAGAAATACAATAAAAACACAATCTTTCAAAAGACAATAACATGCTATGTTATTGTCTTTTGTATTTTAAAAAAATGATCGTTTTGTTTTAATTTAAATTATATCCAAAAACAGACAATTAAATAGTAAAAACGATAGAAAAGGTTTGCTTTTTATTAATTATCTTTACCGCCTTAAAAAGATATACCCATTATAATAGTAGTTTTTAATGATAAATAACGAAGATTTTTTAGACGAAATAGGAGACAATCATTTTAGCAGCAACGCGAAAAACCCTGTAAGACAGGATGCTTTTGACTTAAGTGATGACGAAAAAATAGAAAAAATAAAAAAAGATGTTGAAAACATTCTTCAGACTCTTGGAATGGATTTGACTGACGACAGCATAAAAGGCACTCCAAACCGAGTAGCAAAAATGTTTGTAAAAGAGATTTTTGGTGGTCTTAATCCTTTAAAACAGCCAAAAGCTTCTACTTTTGACAACAATTACAAATATGGAGAGATGCTTGTAGAAAAAAACATTACGGTTTATTCTACCTGTGAACACCATTTATTACCAATCATTGGGCGTGCTCATGTTGCTTATATTTCAAGCGGAAGAGTTATTGGTTTGTCTAAAATGAACCGTATTGTAGAATATTATGCAAAAAGACCTCAGGTTCAGGAGCGTTTAACCATGCAAATTGTTCAGGAATTACAAAAAGCTTTAGGTACTGAAGATGTTGCCTGCGTTATCGATGCCAAACACCTTTGCGTAAATTCAAGAGGAATCAAAGACATTGAAAGCAGCACTGTAACATCTGAATTTGGTGGAAAATTCAAAGATCCTCAAACGAAGAGAGAATTTCTGGATTATATTAAATTAGATACACAATTCTAAAATATTTATCGTTTATTGTTTTTAGTTTATTGTTCTTATGGCAAAAATAGAGAAGTTTGAAGATCTTGAAATTTGGAGACTGACTCGAGAAATATGCCAGTAAATTGAATTTTTAATCCAAAACACAAACTTAAAAACAAATTATTCACTTAAAGACCAAATAGACAGAAGTTCAGATTCTATCATGGATAATATTGCCGAAGGTTTTGAACGAAATGAAAATAGAGAGTTCATTAATTTTTTGAGTATTGCAAAAGGTTCTGCTGGTGAAGTAAAATCCTAATCTTACAGAGCTTTTGACAAAAAACTAATTTCTGAAGAACAACATGTAAAACTATAATGAAATGGTTGAACTGGTAAAAAATAAAATTGGAGCAATGATGAACTATCTTGATAATTGTGAATCAAAGCAATAATATTTAAATAATATTTTCAAACCAAAACAATAAACAACAAACTACCAACAATAAACAATTAAGTTAAAGATATGCCTTTATATACATCTCAACACCTAAAAATATACAATTCACTTTCGGGTGAAAAAGAAAATTTCAAGCCAATCCATGAAGGAAATGTTGGAATGTATGTTTGCGGACCTACAGTTTATAGCAATGTACACTTAGGAAATGTGAGAACTTTTATGTCTTTTGACGTGATATTCAGGTACTTTTTACATCTGGATTACAAGGTTCGCTATGTTCGAAATATTACTGATGTTGGACATATTGTAGATGATGTTGATGAAGGCGAAGATAAAATTGCAAAAAAAGCACGTTTAGAGCAATTAGAACCTATGGAAGTTGTACAGCGCTACACCGTTGACTTTCATGACATACTAAAAGCTTTCAACTTTTTACCGCCAAGCATTGAGCCAACTGCAACAGGTCATATTATTGAGCAAATTGAGATTATTAAAAAAATTATCGATACCGGAATTGGTTACGAAGCCAACGGATCTGTATATTTTGATGTTGTCAAATACAACGAGACTAACAATTACGGGGTTTTAAGCGGACGAAATATCGACGACATGCTTGCTAATACCCGTGATCTTGATGGTCAGTCAGATAAAAGAAACCCACAGGATTTTGCTCTTTGGAAAAAAGCAGAACCTGAACATATCATGAGATGGCCTTCACCATGGAGTGATGGTTTTCCGGGCTGGCATTTAGAGTGTACAGCTATGAGCACCAAATATCTTGGTAATCATTTTGATATTCACGGTGGCGGAATGGATTTAAAATTCCCACATCACGAATGCGAAATAGCACAAAATGAAGCTTGTACAGGTCAGGCTCCGGTGAACTACTGGATGCACGCCAACATGCTAACGTTAAACGGAAAGAAAATGGCAAAATCAACCGGAAATAATATTTTACCGGGAGAAATTTTAAGCGGAGACAACAATATTCTAAGCAAAGCTTTTTCTGCATCAGTTACTCGTTTTTTCATGCTACAGGCACATTACAGAAGTATTTTAGATTTCTCTGACGATGCCATTGTTGCCGCCGAAAAAGGATATAAAAGATTAATGGAAGCTGTCGATGCCTTACCGGGCATTTCAACAAGCACAACAAGCTCTATTGATGTTAACACCTGGAAACAATTGTGCTACGACGCCATGAACGACGATTTTAATACACCTATTTTAATTGCTCAATTATTTGAAGCCGTTCGTTACATCAATTTATTAAAAGAAGGAAAAGAAACTATCTCTGCAGAAGATCTAAAAACATTTACAGAAGCAATCAATGCTTTTGTTTTTGATGTATTAGGTTTAAGCGATGAGAAAATCGCTGATGGAAACAATGACAAATTAGAAGGTGTTGTTAATATGCTTATCGGAATGAGAAATCAGGCCAGAGCAGATAAAAACTTTGCGCTTTCAGATCAAATCCGTGATCAGTTGATTGCTTTAGGCATTCAGTTGAAAGACGGAAAAGAAGGCACCAGCTTTTCAATTTAATCCATTCATTGCCTAATAAATCATGAAAGTAATCACTCCATTTGTTTTATTAGTACGCTTTTATCAAACTGCTATTTCTCCGTTTACACCGGCAAGTTGCAGATTCGAGCCCACATGCTCGACTTATATGATTCAGGCTTTACAAACTCATGGATTATTTTATGGCGGATATCTTGGAATGAAACGAATTTTGAGTTGTCATCCCTGGGGAAGAACAGGCTACGATCCCGTTCCTGAAAAGAAATGTTCACATAAACATTAACTTTTTATAATGGAGATCTCCGCTTTTAATATTTATTTTTACTAAACAAAAAAACAATTAAATATATGTCACACTCCTTAAATGTAGTATGGAACCCTTCAGAGGGAATCGATTTAGGATTTTTTATGATTCGTTATTACAGTTTAATGTTCGTAATCGCTTTTGGATTAGGCTGGTTTATAATGAAAAAGATTTTCGAACGTGAAAACGAATCACTTGAAAAATTAGATTCTTTATTTGTATGGACTGTTCTGGCTACTTTAATCGGAGCACGTTTAGGACATGTCTTTTTTTACGATTGGGAATATTTTAGAAATCATTTACTTGAAATCTTTTTACCTGTTCGTTTTGAACCTAAATTCGAATTTACCGGTTTTCAGGGATTAGCCAGTCACGGTGCGGCCATTGCTATTATTGTTGCCATGTACTATTACAGCAAAAAAATCCTAAAACGTCCAATGTTATGGATTCTAGACCGCGTCGTAATTCCGGTAGCCAGCGGCGCTATTTTTGTTCGTCTTGGAAACTTTTTCAATTCTGAAATTATCGGACAGGAAACTAAATCTGCCTTTGGAATTCGTTTTTTACACGATCAGTTTAGCAAAGCCGAAGCAGTACAAAGAACTCAGATAGCAAATCCTAAAAATGCTTATACAGCCATTGCAACAGATCCAAAATTTGCAAATCTTTTAGCAGAAGTCCCTGCAAGGCATCCAACACAGTTATATGAAGGAATTGCTTATATTTTTGTTTTTGCCATTTTATTCTTTTTATACTGGAAAACAAATGCAAGACTAAAATCAGGTTTATTATTTGGTTCTTTTCTTGTTCTTTTATTCGTAGTACGTTTCATCGTAGAATTCGTAAAAGAAAGTCAGGGTGGTTTTGAGAACGAATTAGGCGTTTTCTCAACAGGACAATGGTTAAGCATACCTTTTATCATTATTGGACTTTTCTTTATAATCAGAGCACAAAGAAATCCTTTAGCAGCATCTTAAAATTTAGACCTCAATATAGTAATAAGCCCGATTTTGTATCGGGCTTATTTTTTGCCTAAAACAAACATTTCAGTTTTATAATTTCCCACGCTTTATGATAAGACTTTTATTATTTTAATAAGCAGAAAATATCATTTTTAAAACAACTTTCGTCCCGCTGTCCACTATATCTTTTTCCTTCTAAAGAAGCAGGAAAAAGGATATCGTTCACATCGGGGCTAAACCAGAACTTTTTGTTTACAAAAGACGTTTTAGCAAGACTCCATACAATTTTTCACGCTTAATATTACCACAACTCAATACAGAGAAACATACACATAAACCAGAAGATCTATCGCTTTCATCAGAACTAAAAAAATATAATTCAATGTAAAGCACAAAAAAAAAGATCCAGCTTACGCTGGATCTTTTTTTTATATAAACTAAGGTTTTATTAAGCCTTATTATGTTTGTCTTCGATCGTATGTTTCTCATCACTTGAAATCGAATCAACCAATACTGGTGTCGCAATAAATAATGAAGAGTAAGTACCTACAACAATACCAATTAACATAGCAAAGATAAATCCTCTAATTGACTCTCCACCAAAGATAAACATTGTCAACAATACAATGATCATCATTAATGAAGTATTCAACGTTCTTGATAATGTAGTATTAATAGAAGCATTTACGATATCTTCGAAACTTCCTTTACGGTTTCCGATAATAAACTCTCTGATTCTGTCAAATACAATTACAGTATCGTTCATTGAGTAACCAATAACGGTAAGAATCGCAGCGATAAAGTGCTGATCCATTTCCATGTGGAAAGGCATGAATTTATAACACAAAGAGTAGATTCCTAATACAAAGATAACGTCATGCGCCACAGCTGCAATCGCTCCTAATGAATATTGCCACTTACGGAAAGAAACCATTAAGTATAAGAAAATAGCCGCCATTGCACCAAGTACTGCCCAGTATGAGTTTGTTTTAATATCTTCAGAGATAGAAGCTCCAACTTTAGAAGATTGCAAAACTCCAACTTTTTTGCCGTCAAAAGTATTTGTGAATTTATCATAAGTAACGTTAGGGAAATATTTCTCTAATGCTTTATATAGTTTTTGGTTCACTTCTTCATCAACAGCAACACCGTCTTCTTTGATTTTGTATTTAGTTGTGATTTTCAACTGATCATCATCACCTAAAATTTTAGCTTCAACCGGAGTTCCAAAAGCTGCAGATAACTCATCTGAAACAACAGTAGCATCTACCGGTTTTTCAAATTTAACCTGGAATGTTCTTCCTCCAACAAAATCAACACCTTCATCTAATCCGTTAACAAAGAAGATAGAAGTTAAACTTACAATAACTACAATTGAAGAAAAGATGTAAGTGAATTTTTTGATTTTAATAAAGTCAAAGTGGAAATTAGTAAACCAGTTTTTAGTAATATTTGTAGAGAACGTTAAATCTGCTTTTCCTGCAATGTTTTTATCAATAAAGATTCTGGCAATAAAGATTGAAGTAAACAATGAAGTTACAATACCAATAAGCAACGTTAAAGCAAAACCTTTAATTGGTCCTGTTCCAAAAATAAATAAGATCGCTCCAGTTAAAACGTGAGTTACGTTTGCATCAATAATAGAACGCATTGCTCCGTGCCATCCGTAAGATGCTAAAACAGCTTCTGACAATGATTTTCCTTCACGTAATTCTTCTTTTGCTCTTTCATATATAATGATGTTCGCATCTACCGCCGTACCTAATGTTAATACGATACCTGCAATACCTGGTAATGTTAACACAAAACCAAAACTTGCCATAATTCCGAATAAGAAAAGTAAGTTTAATAATAACGCAAGGTTAGCATACCAACCTGCTTTACCATAATAGAATACCATCCATAAACAAACTAATAAAAATCCTAATACAGATGAAATTGTTCCTGCATCAATTGCAGCCTGACCTAAAGATGGCCCTACAACAGTTGACTGAATAATATCAGCAGAAGCTGGTAATTTACCTGCATTTAATATGTTTGCTAAATCTTTAGTTTCAGCTACATCAAATGAACCTGTGATTTCAGATCTTCCTCCGGCAATTGGTCCGCTGGTAACTCCAGGAGCAGAGTAAACAATATTATCAAGAACAATAGCAATATAACTTTTTTGAGAGAATGCTCTTCCTGTTAATTCTTCCCAAACTTTAGCTCCCTGGCTGTTCATTTGCATAGAAACAGCTGGTTTTCCTAATTGATCAAAAGTATCTTTCGCATCTGTAACAACACCACCGCTCATTGCTGGTATATTATCTCTGTTTCCTTTTAAAGCGTATAATTCTACTGCTTCAATTTCTTTTCCTTTTGCATCTTTTATAGTAGTTGGTTTACTCCACACAAATTTTGCATTGTGTTGGTCAGCACCCAATAAAATTCTAATTTCCGGTCTTTTAAAATATCCGTTTACAGCAGCAGTATCTTTTGGAGCGAAATAACCTAAAACTGGTCCACCACCCTGACTTAACATTTTGTCAAATAACGGGTTGTTTCCTTTTTTAGTATCAATTGAATCTTTAGCATCAGTTAATAAAGCATTCAATGAATCTTTTACAACAGTTTTAGTTTCTGTTTTTTTGATTTCAGTCTTTTTTAAAGCTTCGTTAGTTGCTACTAAAAAATTTCCAACTTCTTCAATTTTAAAAGTTTCCCAAAACTCTAACTGAGCTTTACCACCTAATAATTTTTTGATTCTGTCAACATCTTTAGCACCCGGAAGCTCAACTAAGATTCTTCCTGTTTCTCCTAATTTTTGAATATTGGGTTGTGTAACACCAAATTTATCAATACGCTCTCTTAATACTTTATAAGCACTTTCAACAGACTCATCAACTTTCCTTTTAATTACTTTTTGAACTTGTGCATCAGACATTTGAAAATCGATACCACCTTCTCCCTGCAAACTTCTGTTTGCAAAAATATCAGGTGAAGCCAATTTTACCGTTCCGTTTGAATTTGCTTCAAAAGCTTCGAAAAACTTATTTAAATAGGTTTTGTTTCCTTCTACATTTGCACTCGCATCAGCTAATGATTTATTAAATACCGGGTTTTTAGAATTGTTTGCTAATCCTTTCAACACGTCTTTAATAGAAATTTGAAGAATAACGTTGATTCCACCTTCTAAATCAAGACCTTTGTTTAGTTGTTTGTTTTTTACTTCATTATAAGTAAAATCCGTAAAACCAAGATTAAACACTTTTTCTTTACCAATAGAATCCAAGTATTTTAATTCTTTATCAGGATTATCTCCTGCAAAAGCTTTAGCTTCACTTTTGACATTATTTGCCACAAAAGTGAACGAGAGTTGGTAAATACTTACCAATGCAAATAGAATTGCGAAAAATTTAATAAGTCCTTTATTCTGCATTATTACTAAAAATTAATTATGTTTTAAAGTTTGTTTTTGTTTTAAAGTCCCATAAAATAAGCCCTGATATGAGTTTTTAAAGCTAAAAAATCGAGATCACGAATTACAACATTTTTTTTAAACCGAGCAAATATATAATTAACGAAAAGATTAACCAATTTATTTATTAATTAATCTCAAAAAAAAGACTGCAAAAGTGCAGCCTTTTCCTTTTTTTTCGAAAATCGTTATACTAAAATCGATTTTAGCGCCTCATTCATGCTCCTAACTGCATCTGCACTTTTAGCAAATAACGCTTTTTCGTTTTCGTTTAATTTAATATCTAAAATTTCTTCAACTCCGTTTTTACCAATTATACATGGTACTCCTATACAGATATCATTTTGGCCATATTCTCCTTCAACAAAAACAGAACATGCAATCATTTTTTTCTGATCATTTAAAATACTGTCTACCAGAAAGGCAACAGAAGCTCCCGGCGCATACCAGGCTGATGTTCCTAATAAACCTGTAAGAGTAGCCCCTCCAACCATTGTATCTGCAGCTACTTTTTGCAATACTTCTTCTGAAAGAAATTCTGTTACCGGAATTCCGTTGTAAGAAGCCAAACGTGTTAAAGGAATCATGGTAGTATCACCGTGACCTCCAATAACCATTGCCGAAATATCATTTGCAGGTTTATCCAGAGCCAAAGACAAATAAGTTCTGAAACGTGAACTATCTAATGCACCTCCCATACCAATGATTCTGTTTTTTGGCAATCCTGTGGCTTTCAAAGCTAAATACGTCATAGTATCCATTGGGTTTGAAACCACCACTATTATAGTATCCGGAGAATATTTCAATACATTTTCAGCAACTGTTTTAACAATTCCTGCATTTATACCAATTAATTCTTCGCGTGTCATTCCTGGTTTTCTCGGAATCCCTGATGTAATCACTACTACATCACTTCCGGCAGTTTTAGAATAATCGTTGGTAACGCCAGATACCTTGGTATTGAATCCTGTATTTGTAGCGCATTGCATAATATCCAACGCTTTCCCTTCGGCAAAACCTTCTTTAATATCCAACAACACTACTTCGCTAGCGATTCCTCTATAAGAAATAACATCTGCACATGTAGCTCCAACATTTCCTGCTCCTACAATGGTAACTTTCATATTTTATACTTTATCGGTTATTAATTAATTTGTTTCTTTTATAAATCGACAATTCGTTTAATCGTTTAAGTAAATTTAAACAATTAAACGAATTGAAAATATTAATTTTTATTATGCATCGATATTTGCATAAACTGCATTTTTCTCGATAAATTCTCTACGTGGCGGAACCTCATCCCCCATTAACATTGAGAAAACTCTATCGGCTTCAGCCAGACTTTCGATAGTTACCTGACGCAAAGTTCTGAAGTTCGGATCCATTGTAGTTTCCCACAACTGCTCTGCGTTCATCTCTCCAAGACCTTTATAACGCTGAATAGCAGCACTTCCTCCCATTCTCTCATTCGCCTGATCTCGCTGCACATCGTTCCATGCGTATTCTTTTTTATTTCCTTTTTTAACTAAGTATAAAGGTGGCGCAGCAATATAAACGTGACCTTCTTCGATTAATTCTTTCATAAAACGGAAGAAGAACGTTAATATTAAGGTAGAAATGTGACTACCATCGACATCGGCATCACACATGATGATTACTTTATGATATCTTAGTTTTTCAAGATTTAATGCCTTACTATCTTCTGCAGTTCCAACAGTTACACCTAAAGCGGTAAAAATATTACGAATCTCTTCGTTTTCGAACACCTTATGATGCATCGCTTTCTCTACGTTCAGAATCTTACCTCGTAATGGTAAAATCGCCTGAAAATTACGGTCACGGCCTTGTTTTGCAGTTCCACCTGCCGAATCTCCCTCGACAAGGTAAACCTCACATCTTGCCGGATCCTGCTCAGAACAATCTGAAAGCTTCCCTGGCAATCCACCGCCACCCATAACGGTTTTACGCTGTACCATTTCACGTGCTTTCTTAGCAGCGTGACGGGCTTGTGCAGCCAAAATTACTTTCTGGATAATGATACGGGCATCATTTGGATTTTCTTCCAGATAATTCTCCAACATTTCTCCAACTGCCTGAGAAACCGGAGAAACAACTTCTCTGTTTCCAAGTTTAGTTTTGGTTTGTCCTTCGAATTGTGGTTCTGCAACTTTTACCGAAATAATCGCTGTTAATCCTTCACGGAAGTCGTCTCCAGCAATCTCAAACTTTAATTTATCCAACATACCGGATGCATCGGCATATTTTTTAAGGGTTCTTGTTAAACCACTTCTAAAACCTTGTAAATGCGTTCCTCCTTCGTGTGTATTGATATTATTTACATAAGAAAAAATATTCTCTGTATAACTTGTATTATAAATCAGGGCAACCTCAACCGGAATTTCACCTTTTTCATTATCCATGCTGATAACATGAGAAATAATAGGCTCACGATTTCCGTCTAAATAACGAATGTATTCTTTAAGACCTTCGTCTGAATGGAAAACTTCGCTTTTAAATTCGCCTTTTTCATCTACTTCTCTTTTATCTGTAAACGTGATCGTGATTCCTTTATTCAGGAACGAAAGCTCACGCATACGTGCTGATAAGGTATCGTAAGAGAACTCTGTAGTTTGGGTAAAGATCGTATTATCAGGATAAAATGTCTGACGTGTACCTCTTTTATCTGTTTCTCCGATTTGTTTTACCGGATATAATGATTTTCCTCTTTCATATTCCTGTTCATAGATTTTTCCTTCTCTAAAAACAGTAGATTTCATATGAACCGAAAGGGCATTTACAACTGAAACCCCTACACCGTGCAAACCTCCCGAAACTTTATAAGAATCTTTATCGAATTTACCTCCGGCTCCAATTTTAGTCATTACTACCTCAAGTGCAGAAACTCCTTCTTTTTTATGTAAATCAACCGGAATACCACGTCCGTTATCTTCAACTGTTACTGAACCGTCTTCGTTAATTGCAACACCAATAGTATCACAATGTCCTCCCATCGCCTCATCAATAGAGTTATCAACAACTTCATAAACCAAATGATGCAGCCCTCGAACTCCCACATCTCCAATATACATCGATGGACGCATTCTTACGTGCTCCATTCCTTCTAATGCCTGAATACTATCTGCTGAATAATTGTTCTTCTTGATTTCTTCGCTCATATAATTTATTCTAAAAAATGTAATTATTGTCTAACACGCAAATATATAAAAACGCAAATTATATATCCGTTAAAATACAACTTAAAGCACTTAAGTTATTAACACAATTGTCTAAAATATGAAAAAATAAATCTAAAAGCCAACTTTAAATTAGAATTTTCTTAAATTCCAAATTCCAAAATAGGAATAACACAAAATAATATCAAACTCTAATTTTGAAAAATTCTAAAATCTAAACTTTATAATCATTATAAAAAAAAAACAAAATGACATTATAAAATGCATTTCGGCTTTAATGAATTTAAAATCTTTAAATTAGAATTTTCTCTTCTTATTGTTTTTTATTAAAATCTCCTACATAAATTGAGGTCATTTTATCCAGGCTCAGGTATTTCCTTAAAACTGCATTTATTTCTTCTAGTTTTAAAGCTTTTACTTTGTTTTCCAGTATGTCATAATCATCAAGTGGAATTCCATATTGCAAATACGTATTGGTCAGGTTCATTAATGTATCATCCATACCAAGTCTGGTTTTTCTCTCGTTTTGCCAACTCATCAAATTTGACTTTAATTCTTTTGCTGTAAATCCGTCTTTTAATGCTCTTGCAATTTCTTCTTTTGTAGCTGTTTCAACAGCATTTTTCTTGATTGGATTTAAAAAAGCATAATAACTCCAGGAAGCAACATTACTCACAATTGGCACATCGATAAAAGAACCTGCTCCATAACTAATTCCTTCTTTTTCTCTAAGTCTCATTGGAATTCTGGCACTTAAAAATCCGCCGCTTCCTAATATCTCATTTGCCATGATAAATGCAGGATAATCCGGGCTGTTTCTGTCCATCTTAAAGTTTATTCGTCCCAAAGCAACCGCATTCTCTTTATCCGGAGTAAGTATATCTTTATCTAATTTGCTTGTTTCAAAATAAGTAGGCAATGCAAGTTCATATTTTGATTTAGAGTTCCATTTCCCAAAAGTATTTTCAAGAATTTCTGCTGTTGATTTGGCATCCAGATCTCCTACTACACTTCCAACTCCGTTATTTCCACCTAAAATGGTTCTATAAAAATCAACTATTTCATTTTGTTTAATCTTTTTAAAGGCATCGATTTGCTCCTGAAGCGTTGGTGTATAAAAAATACTTTCTTTAGGATATTTTGCAGTCTGTCTTGCTATTTCAGTAAAAGCAACTGACTGCGGATCATTAAGGTTAGATTCCAGATAGGTATTATACTCACTGATTGTTTTTGTCAATTCGTTTTCAGGAAAAGTAGAATTAACTAGTAAATCTCCCAAAATTTCCATTACTTCTTTAAAATTCTCTTTGTAAGTACTAATATTTATAGATAAAGTTTGTCTTGAAAAATTAAAGCTGACACTGGATTTCAGCTGATCTAATTTATCCTGAATTTGTTCTTTGGTTTTGGTTTTAGTTCCTGTTTTAAGCAATTGAGCTAGAATACCGCCTGTATCTGTTTTTCCGGTTAAATCTTTTTCATTACTTACCGGAAATCTAAAACTAGCCTGAACTTTTCCGCCTTTTATTTCTTTTTTAATCAATCCGTATTTTGCTCCGTTACTTAGCTTTCCTTCAACAAAATTTTGTTTCAAATTTTTAATTGAAGCTTCAAATGCTGCTGCTTCTTTTTCTAAGGCTTTTCCTTTGTAATCTTTTGTAAATGCAAGCAATTCTTCATCTGTATATTCTACAGGTTTTACTCTTTGCTCATCTTTAGACGGAATAAATATTCCTACTGTCCTGTTATTGCTTCTAAAATATTTTTCAGCAACTCTTTGTACATCTTCTTTAGTTAAATTCTCGATCGCATCACGGTACAAAAAGCCTAATCTGTAATCTCCGGCTCCAATAATTTCAGTAAGATTGACAGCAAACGAAATGGTATTGTTTTTTACACTTTCTATTTGTTTAATAATTTTTGCTTTGGCTCTGTTTACATCTTCATCTGTGTACTTTGTGGTTCCTATTTTATCTAACTCTGTTCTTACGATATCTTTTGTTTCTTTAATATCTTTATCATTAGGAACTGCTACGCCAAAATATACAAAACTAGCGTCTCTTGTAGTAGGCTGCCAATAGTAAATACTCGATACTTTGTGAGTATCTACCAATGTTTTGTACAAGTATCCAGACGGATCTGAACTTAAAATCTCTCCTAAGGCATCAATTGCAGCATAATCTTTATCTGCATATGCCGCTGTGTGATACAAAGCGCCGATATTTTTACTATCTCCTGCTCTTTTTAGCTCTACATATTTTTCACCATCCTGAGCCGGTTCAATAGTATAGGTTTTATCTAAAGCCCGTTTAGGTTTTGGAATTGCGCCAAAATATTGTCCTACATATTGCAGTGCTTTTTTTTCATCAAACTTTCCAGCAATTATTAAAGTCGAATTATCGGGCTGATAATATTTCTCGTAAAAAACTCTTAATCTATTTGCTTTTACACGCTCAATATCTTCTTTGCTTCCAATGGTACTTTTTCCGTAATTGTGCCACAAATAAGCAGCAGAAAGTATCCTTTCCTGCAAAACTCCGTCAGGATTATTTTCGCCTATTTCAAACTCATTTCTTACTACAGAGAATTCTTTATCAAGATCGGTTTGCAAAATTGTAGCATTTATCATTCGATCAGCTTCCATCTCGATACTCCATTTTAAATTCTCGTCGCTTGAAGGAAAAACTTCGAAATAGTTTGTACGGTCAAGCCAGGTCGTTCCGTTGGCATTCCCTCCTTTATCTGAAAGCATTTTTTTTATGTCGCCCAGGTTTTTAGTGCTTTTAAACAACATATGCTCTAATAAATGCGCCATCCCTTTTTCGCCATAACCTTCGTTTCTGGAACCTACATTGTAAACAATATTTACAATCATATTACTTTGTGAAGCATCCGGAATCAAGAGTACTTTTAAGCCGTTATTTAAAGAATATTCTTTTACACCTTCGATGTTTTTAATGTAATTGGGCGTTTCAATCTTTTTTTGCGCAAAAACCGAAGGCGTCAAAACAAGTGAGCAATATAAAACCCCACTTAGCAATAAGTTTCTCATAGATTATATTTAAAAGGTTAGTTAATTATTGGTAAATCAAATATAGTATTTTTCTTAACAACAAATTCTAATCTTTTAAAATTCAAAAAACAATGGCAAAATCAACAGTAAACCCTAGTGACAAGTTTTAATAAATTGCTCTGTTTGTTTGTGATTGATGGTTTGAATTGAAAAAATAGTATTTATAAAAAAATCCGAAACCAGCATCTAAAATGTCGTTTCGGATTTTCTATTATTGGGTTCCAAATCAATTTTTGGAATTTATTTTGATGTTTTTAAACTGTCACTCCTGATTTTGAAATTTCAGTGCCAGCTTTTACGTGAGCCGAATTGGCTCTTCCGCTAGGATCAAGATTATCCTGCCATTTTGGAATCCATTTTCGCACTGTTTGCGCAGCACTTACCTGCGGATAATATTTATGAAAGATTGACCTGTACAAATAGGCCTCTTTTGTTGTTGGCGAATTGTATGGAAATTCTACACTAGCTCCTGCCAATTGCTCATCTGAAACCTGAGTCGCGCAGTATTCAATTAATTCATCAACCCAGCTATACCCAACTCCATCAGAAAACTGTTCTTTTTGACGCCATAAAATTTCTGCCGGCAAATATGGATCTTCGGGTGTATCAAATGCTTTTCTTAAAATATATTTTTCAATACCATCGTATGTTTTAGGCTGTTTTTCTTCTGTTTTGATTCGGATTGCAGCATCTAAAAATGAGGTATCCAAAAACGGAATCCTGGCTTCTATCCCAACAGCCATTGTCGTTTTATCGGCACGAAGCAAATCGGCAGTAAATAATTTCTGTACTCTCTCAATAGTTTCGTCCTGAAACTCTTCTCTTGATGGCGCATTTCTAAAGTACAAGTGCCCTCCAAAAATCTCATCAGCTCCTTCTCCCGAAAGAATTACTTTTATACCCAGATCCGCAATAGCTTTTGACACTAAATACATTGGAACACCAGATCTTACCGAAATAATATCGTATGTTTCGATATGATAAATTACTTTTTCTAAAACCTTAACTCCTTCTTCTACAGAAAAATGAATTTCATGATGTTCTGTTCCTAAAAATTCTGCTGCTTTTCTTGCCGCTATATTATCCGGCGCATTGGCATCTAATCCTATTGAAAAAGAATGTAGTTTCTGGTTGTTTCCTTTTAATAATCTCGAAGCAATTGATGATGTTAAAGATGAGTCTAAACCTCCTGATAAAATAACTCCAACAGGTACATTGCTCAATAATCTTTTACGGGTTGCCTCGATTAAAGTTTCACGTATAAGATCTAAATCCAGATTTTCAACTGCTTTTTTATGATCTTCATATTCTGGCTGATAGTATTTTACAAATCCTGTTTTTGCAGTATAATAGTGTCCCGGAGGAAAGGTCGAAAATGACTTACACTGATCTGAAATTGATTTCATTTCTGATGAAAAGTAAATTCTTCCTCTTTCGTCTAATCCATAATATAAAGGTTTTACTCCTATCGGATCTCTTCCGGCTATATAATCATCGCCATCAATAATTACAAAAGCAAAATCACCATCGAGCATATTACAAAACTTATAACCAAATTCTTCGTATAAATGCACAATGACTTCAGAGTCTGATTTTGTTCTAAAGGTATGTTCTTTTAAAATTGTATCTTTTAGTTCCTGATAGTTATAGATTTCACCATCATGTACCATCCAGGCTTTATTGGTCCCCTGAATGGGTTGTTTACCTGATTTTAAATCGATAATCGACAAACTTTCATGGCAAATAATACTGCCATTTTCCATAATATGTAAATCACTTTCATCAGGACCACGATGAGACATTCTTGCAGAAAGTTCTTTTACGAGTTGCGGGTCTTTTCCTTTACCAATAACAGCTAATAATCCAGACATACTATCCTATTTTTTATTTTTTACTCCTCTTCACCAATCCAAAATAAGTTCAACATTAAAAAATCATTAAAATTTTCGATTGAAGACAAAACTAAATATTATTTTTTGCTTTCCTACAATTCTGACATTAAAATATTACTGATTTAATTTTATTCTGATCAATGTCAAATATAAAAAAGAAACTCAAATGAATTGAAAACAAATCAAAATAAGTAACTGATACAATACACTTTAACAACCTAAGACAAGAAAAACGTCCTCAGGATTGAGAACGTCTTTCGAAAATAATATATACTAATTCTAAAAATTCTTATTTATGCTTTTGCGTAAGCATCATCATGAACACTTGCCACAGCTCTTCCTGACGGATCGTTCATGTTTTTGAAAGCTTCATCCCATTCTAAAGCAATTTTTGTACTACAAGCTACGCTGGCTTCCTGAGGCACACACAAAGCAGCTGCATCACTTGGAAAATGTTCTGCAAAGATCGAACGATAGTAATATTCTTCTTTTGAAGCTGGTGTCTGCAATGGAAATTTAAATCTTGCATTTGCCAATTGTTCATCCGAGACTTCTCTGGCTACCACTTCTTTCAAAGTATCAATCCAACTGTATCCCACTCCATCTGAGAATTGTTCTTTTTGTCTCCATGCTACACTTTCAGGAAGCATATCTTCAAAAGCTTTACGAACTACCCATTTTTCCATAGGATGCTCTTTGTTGATCATTTTATCCTGCGGATTGATGCGCATCGCAACATCCATAAATTCTTTATCTAAAAACGGAACACGACCTTCGATTCCCCATGCAGCCAAACTTTTGTTGGCACGTAAACAGTCATACATGTGAAGTTTTCCTAATTTACGAACGTTTTCTTCGTGAAATTCTCTGGCGTTTGGTGCTTTGTGGAAATATAAATATCCTCCAAACAACTCATCTGCTCCTTCACCTGAAAGAACCATTTTAATCCCCATTGATTTGATTACTCTCGCCATTAACCACATTGGAGTTGAAGCTCTTACTGTCGTTACATCATAGGTTTCAAGGTTATAAATTACATCACGAACAGCATCTAAACCTTCCTGAATGGTAAATTTAATTTCGTGGTGAATCGTTCCAATGTGATCTGCTACTTTTCGTGCGGCAGCTAAATCAGGTGAACCTTCTAAACCAACTGAAAACGAATGCAATTGCGGGTACCAGGCATCTGTAGTATCATCTGACTCAATACGTTTTTGCGCAAATTTTTTGGCTACAGCCGAAGTTATAGAAGAATCTAAACCTCCCGAAAGTAAAACTCCGTAAGGAACATCACTCATTAATTGTCTGTGAACCGCGGCTTCTAATGCTTTTTTGATTTCCGGAATGCTAGTTTCGTTATCTTTTACAGCATCGTATTCTGTCCAGTCTCTTTTGTACCATTGTACAAATTCGCCATCTTTGCTTGTCATATAATGTCCCGGAGGAAATAATTCAATTTTTGTGCAATATCCTTCTAAAGCTTTCAATTCTGATGCCACATAAAAAGTTCCATGCTGATCCCAACCAATGTACAACGGAATAATTCCCATGTGATCACGAGCAATAAAATACTCATCTTTATCAACATCATAAATAGTAAATCCGAAGATTCCGTTCATTTCATCTACAAAATGAGGTCCTTTTTCTTTGTAAAGAGCCAGGATTACTTCGCAGTCACTTTCTGTCTGAAAGTTATATTTTCCTTCAAACTGTTTACGTAATTCTCGGTGGTTGTAAATTTCGCCATTTGCAGCCAGAACCAATTTTTTGTCTTCTGTAAATAAAGGTTGTTTTCCTGAAGCCGGATCTACAATTGCCAAACGTTCGTGAGACATAATTGCTTTATCATTGCTGTAAATTCCGCTCCAGTCTGGTCCACGGTGACGAATGATTTTAGACATTTCTAATACTTGAGGTCTTAAGATTTCGGCTTTTTGTTTTAAATCAAAGGCACATACAATTCCACACATAATTCTATATTTTTATTTTTAAATTTCATTTTGATAAGGCAAAGATGCATTTATAGTTACAATTGAAAAACACAAATACCAATTTCAGTTATAATTTTAAATCATAAATTTAATTTTACATATAAAATGTAAAATTTTTACATAAAAAAATGCCTGAAACTTATAATTTTCAATTTTGAGCTCAAATAAAGAACAAAATGTAAAACTTTAAAGAGATATTTAAATTAAATATTGAGATATTTTAGAATCATTGAAAGATTCACAAAGAGAAGAATAAAAGTTGTTTAGAAATTGTGGTTTCAATAAATATAACAAGAAAAGCACTTTCTTTTCCTGATAGATTAAAATCTATCCTTACAATATAAATCGAGCCAAAAGCTCTTTATGAAAAAATTGAGGAGGAACAGCTTATTTTGTAGCAACGGATTTTAATCCGTTGAAAACGTTACGCAAACACAATATTAAGTTACGTTAAAGGAACAATATAAATTCACCAATCTTTGTGGGGCTTCGACTTCGCTAAGCCTGACAATATTTTTTTTAATCTGTTTAAATCTGTAAAATCTGCGTAAAATAACTTTTATAAAACACTCTCAATAGTGTAATGCGTTTTATTTATTTCAAACTGAAACCCCACTTTATTCCCCATCAAATGAGACCCTAAAGGAGATTGGGGAGAAAGTGCAATAACGTTGATGCCATCAATTGTTATTTTTGGAAGCGCAACACTTACATACAAATAGATTCCGTTCGCTTTTACCAAACTTCCCGAAATGATATTTTCAGTGGTTTTTGAAGCGTCAATTTTATCTAAAATTGCTTTTTGAGCAATAGCTTCTTTTAGTTTATTGGTGAGTTTTTCCTGTTCGATATGCATCATCGACAAAGCTGTTTCGTGCTTATCTCCGGCAGAACCTTTGGCATCGTTTTTAGAATCTTCGGTCAAAGCCGAAATCATGTCTCTAAAAACATCAATTCGATCCTGAACCATTTGTAAATAATGTGAATGTATTTTTTGTTTGAATTCCATAGTAAAGTTCAACTGCAAAGCGCGCAAATTTTTACACAAAGGTCGCAATTTTTTTTGCCATCAATTACACAAATCTACACTAATTACAAAAAACAAGATTCGCTAAACCTTTAAAAGACTTAGCGAATCTTGCAGAAAACCTTGCGTGCTTTGCGGTTAAGAAATCTTAAAAATCAAATTTATAATTGGCTCCAACTAAAACCTGAAATCCTTGTACAGGATAATTGAGCCATTTTTCGTAAGCCTGATTTCCAATATTATTTAATTTTAAGAAACAGGTTAAACGCTCGTTGTATTTGTATCCTAAATGTGCATTGGCATCAAAATAGCTTTTTAGAGTATAAATTTTAAGTTCCGGTCCTAAATCAGGATTCATTTGTGCGTCTTTACGTTCTCCTACAAAGAAAACATTTAAACCTGCATACCACTGTTTGGTAATGTTTACATCCAGAGTAGAGCTCAATTTCATAGAAGGCAAATTCCATGCTTCTAATCCATCTGTTTTATAGCTGTTAAATGTTCCGTTGATTCCAAAAGAAACATTTCTTGAAAAATCAGCTTTTAATTCTCCATAGAAACGGAATGTTCTCACATCATCGTAAACAACTCCAAAAGAGTTTCCGAAAGCATAATTCTGATTCGAAAAATCTTCAGTATAACTATTGGCTACATATAATGCTTTATTTTTTTCGTTCAGATAAGATCCTGTCAGGTTATAATTTACATTGTTTGCCAGTTTACCTTTTAAACCTGCAAAAACAGTATATTGATTACTGGTTGGCCTCATGTTTAGTGTTGGAGACAAAAACGGATTAACTGTTACAAAATCTGCATATGAGTTTTGCTCCAGACCGCCTTTTGCTCCTGTATAAAAAATCATTAAATCGCCTACTAATTTATAAGATGCATTTATTTTTGGATAAACATAAAATTTGTTTCCGCTGTTTTCAGAATCTAATCCATAAAATAATCCGGCTCCTAATTCTAATGTCCAATCATTTTCATGAACTACAAAACTTGGTTCAATTCCAAAATTGGTCAAACTGTATTTTAATGGTCCTGCATTATTTCGTTCATAATTATGCTCGAAAGATCCACTAACATGATCTACAATAATATCTGTATTTATCGATTGCCCCATTACTTCTACCTTAAAAGAAGGCTTTACGTAGAATCGGTTTTCTGAAGAGGAAAAGCTATCAGAAAAATGGGTGAATTTAGTTGAGATTTTACTAAAAATCCCTTCGTTAAAATCAATATTCCCTCCTAACGAAATAGTGTTATAAGAGTGATTTGGATTAATTCCTCTAATTAAATCATCACGGGTTTGTCCTGGCAGAGTTGCTCCAAAACTCATTGGTAAACCATACCAGTTGTAAAGTTGATTTTGATATCCTAAGTCAACATTCCATGACATATCACGATTATTTACACCATACCCAACATTTAGTGCTGTATCGTAAAATTCATCGTTTAGAGTCACCCCTTTTATGCCGCCCTGAGAAGAGTGATGACGAAACATTCCCGCTACATAATCATTGTTTCCTAAATCCTGATTCACGAACAATTCAGCATTTAAAGTTCCGTAATTTCCAACTCCTAAAGTCGCATAATTATTAAACAATTTTTCTTTTTTTGATTTTTCAACACCTTCAGCTTTTCCTTTTGAAGGAGTAAAAGTCGAAGCCACAGGAACTGATAAAATACTATATTTTATGGTTTCTTTTGGCTGATTTCCGGTATCGTCAAGCGAGGGTGTTTCTTTTACTTTAAACGCATCAGATATGGTTGGCGAATAGGGTTTTACAACATTTACCGTTTCTGTTCCTATTGTTTCATTTTTCTTCTGTGAAAACGAAAGCTGAACCACAAACAATAGTAGTAAAATGATGATTTTATTCTGGCAATTAATTTTCATATTTCTTTCTTTTAAGAGCATAGAGAAAAGAGTTTAGAAAATAGATTTATACTATTTCTTAATCTTTACGCTAAAACTCTTTGTTCTGTTTCTATATTCTAAAATCTATTTTCTTTATTCTTTTGATCTTTCTTCAATTATCAAAAACTAAACCTCCCACTCTCCTTTTGCAACAAACTGAGCTTTTCCTCCTATTTTAATATCAAATTGATTTTCAGTTAATTTTCCTTTAAAATAAATTTGAGACGGACGATGGATATAGTCTCCCTGATAATTAATCATTTCAAACTGCGGCAAGTGATATTTTAAAAGAAAAGCCTGTAAACATGTACTTGCGCTTCCTGTGGCTGCATCTTCGACCAATTGATTGTTTTCGACACACAACATTCGGCTAAACAATTTTGAACCTTCTAAATAATAAAAGTATAAGCCCCTATGATCGGTTTTACAATTATTTTTCATCCACTCGTCTGCTTTATCTTTATCCAAAATCAAATTTTCCAAAGCTCTTTTATTACTTAACCCAACCATTACAAAAGCACTTCCGGTTGTGACTTCCTGAATTGGAAATTGGTTTTCGAAATCTTCTTTTTTAAGATTACTGAATACGGTAAAATCTTCTTTCGAAAAAATATCCCAGAATTTCGGCTGTGCAGCTTTTAACCAGATTAACTCTTCTGACTGATGAATTTGAATTAGTCCTATTGGAACCTCAAGTTTAATTTCATCAGGCGAATTATCAAATATTTTATTGATCAAAACCCACGAAGTCCCAATTATTGGATGTCCTGCAAACTGCATTTCATGAGCCGGAGTAAATATTCTAATTTCTGCTTTATTGTTTTCTCTGTCTAGTTTTGTTATAAATGTACTTTCTGCGAAGTTTATCTCTCTCGCAATTTGCTGCATTTCTTCTGAACTTAAATTTTGAGCTTCTAAAAAAACAGCCAGCTGATTTCCGGCATATTTTTTATCAGCAAAAACATCAACTATATAAAAAGGTAGACTCATTTCTTTATTTTTTTAGAAAAAAGATGCAAGATGCAAGACAATAGATTTCTTGCTTCTTTACTTCCTGATTCATATTCTCAATTCTTATTTATTAATAGACGAATTCGTTTTAGATTCTTCTAATTTTATTGCACTTAACTCTTTTTTAGCTTCTTCAACAACGTCCGGATAATCTGTAAAATTGTTGATTACGTTATCTAAAATATAAGTTGCCTGATAACTGTCTTTTAATCCATAGAAGTTTTTAGCCATTAAAACCAAACTTTTTGCTCCGTAATATTTATAAGCCGAATAGTTTTTAGCCAGCTTTTGAACAGAAACGTTTGATGCATCAAACTTGCTTTCTTTTGTTTTAAAATAAGCATCATAATACAAGGCTTCTGCTGCTAATTCTCCTTTTGATGTTGCCGATAATTTGGCGTATGCCGCTTTGGCTTTATCTTCATCTCCGGTTTGCATTACTGCACGTGCCACAATAATTTGGGCGTCTGCTTTTACGTTTGCGTCTGCTTTTGGATTCTGCAATACTTTGTCTGCAAAAATTACTGAGTTATCATAATCTTTTTTGTCATAATAACATTTCATCAAATTTGCCTGCGCAAAACTTTTGTTTTGAGGAAAATCAGCTTCGTTTTCTAAACGTGCCAAAACCGGAATCGACTTATCGCAATCTTTTGCTTTCAAATAAATCTGTCCTAATCTGGTTAAAGATTGTTCTGTAAATTCATTTCTTGGCTGATCAGCTACGTATTGGTAATTTGCCACCGATTTGGTTTCTGAACCTTCTGAATACGACAATTGCGCCAGGTAAAAATTAGCTTCAAGTACATGCATTCCTTTTGGAAATTTATTTATATAACCCGCAAAGCCTGTAATGGCTTGTTTGCTGTTATTTTGACTGTATTGTTTATAAGCGGCATCATAAGTATCATTATCTAATTCTGCATCTGTAACAGCAACGAAGTCTAATGTGCGAACCCAGGTTGCGTATTCGTCTACTTTTCCTGAATCTACATAAATTAATCTTGCTGTAGAAACTGCTTCTAAAGCTTCTGGAGTTTTTGGAAATTCTGCCGCTACTTTTTTAAATTTAACCAATGCCTGATCATCACGATCTGAATTGTAATAGATCAAACCTTGTTTTAAAATTGCTTTGGAAGTAAAAAATCCGTTTTTATATTCAGAAATTAACTGATCGTAGGTTTTAATTGCCTGATCGTTCTTCTTTTCTGCTACATATGTATTTCCTAATTCATACAAGGCATCATCACGATAAGATGATTTTTTATACATCTGAAGAAAATTATTCAATTCGTCTACTTTCTTGTCATTTTTAGACATAAAACCATAAGAAATTGCTTTTTGAAACTGAGCATAATCAGCATCTACACCTTTTGCTTCGATTGCTTTTGCATAAGCATCATTTGCTGCACTGTATTTTGCATTTACAAAACGACAATCTCCCAAACGCAAATACGAATCGTTTAAACGTACTTTATCTTCTTTTGAATTATCGATTTGCGCCTGAAAAGAATTTCCGGCCTGATCGTATTCTTTGAGTTTAAAATAAGTATATCCAATATTATAATTGATGTTTTTATATTCATTGGTTGTTTTTGCAGCAGCTAATCCTGCAAATTGTTTGTAACTCAATAATGCATTTGAAAAATCATCTGTAACGTATTCTGTTTCGGCTTTCCAAAAAGTGGCACGAGCAGTAAACTCAGGTGTTTTTTGTTCGCTTATAGCATTTTTAAACATTTTTCCGGCTTCTGTATAATTCGATTCGTTAAACAATTCAACTCCTCTGTAAAAAAGCACTTTTTGGTACGCTGTTTTGTTTTCTGCCGATCTGTTTTTTTCTAATAAAGAAAGTGCTTCTTTATAGTTTTTAGTTGAAATATAAGAATCAACCAATAATTTTTCTATTTCAGAACGGCTTGAATTATTTGGATATTTTTTTAAGAAATCAAGTAAAATTGCAGGAACCGTTTGATAAGCGTTTCCGATATCATAACTTACTTTTGCATAATTTAAAGCTGCATCTTCCTGAATCTGTGCATTAAAATCCATTTCAGAAGCATTTTTAAAAGCGTTTAAAGCTTCTTGCTTTTTTCCTGTATTTAGGTAACTTAAACCTAAATGATAATAGGCATTTTGGGCTACAAAATCTTTTCCTTCAATAATTTTATTAAATTGGGAAATCGCTTTTTCGTAATCTTTTTGTTCGTAATAAGCGTAACCCAACTGGTAGAAATCTGTATTGTTCCATTTTCCTTTTTTACCGGCATATTGCTCTAAAAACGGAATGGCTTTTCCATATTGTTTTAAGTTGAAATAGCTTTCACCAATAATTTTATTGAGTTCAGATTTTTCAATTGCATTTGATCTAGCCATTGCTGTTTGTCCCAAATCGATTGCTTTTTGAAAGTTACCAAGTTTGAAATTCATATCTGCCTGATAGTACGAAAGCTTTTCTTTGTATTTTTCTTCGCCCGAAACTTCATCAAAATATTTGGTTGCTTCTTTGTAATCATCGCCTTCATAAGCCATAAAGCCTAAGTAATATTTGGCCTGAGAACCAAATTCAGGAGAGTTTACGACTTTATTAAAATAAGTTACGGCTTCTTTTTTCTTTTTTGCATTGAAGTAGCTGTATCCTTTTTGGAAATTAAATTTATCCGAATCAGATTTGCTCATGTAGCTTTCATCTACTTTATCAAACCATTGTAAAGCTTTTGGATAATTACCCTGTTCAAAGAAAAACTGAGCAACTTCGATATACGCCTGATTTTGTTTAGTGCTGGTTGGATAATCGTTTACGAATTTTTCCATCAAAGCATCTGCATTGGCTTTGTTGGTTCTAATAGCACAATTGGCAATGTAGTATGCACAATCTGACTGAACTTCTTCGGTCGTTGCATTGTTTTTTACAGATTCGAAAATAAGCTGTGCCGAAGCATATTGTTTGTCATTATATAAAGCCAGTGCTTTGTCAAAATCCTTTAAATCGTAAGTGTAAATAGCTGATTTTTGTGCCGAAACTATGGTCGAGAAAAGGATAATTGGTAATAAAAAGAACCAGGAAAGTTTACGCATTTTAATTATATTTAGTATTCAAATGTATCATTTTATACCGTTTATAACGAAACGTTTCCTGAATTTATTATGAACAAATATTTTAATGAGTATTATTAAACAGTATATTAGGCTCCAAAATATTGGTTCTCAAACTTTCCGGGTTATATTCTTTTATTAAGATTAAAAATCCGTTTCTTTATATTCTGTCAGATTTGGGATATTTGGGCAAATTGTAATTTCAGATTTTTTCTAAAACATAAAAAAATTGATGTCATCCTTTTTAATCTCTGACAACTTTTAAAAATTTCTCATAGAAATGATTCAAATTTATTTTGAATCCAAGCGTTATCTTATTACTTTTACCAATCAAATCAATTTTATTATGTCACAAATCGTACTGTCTCTTAAAGAAGTAACTATATATCAGGAAGGAAGAAAAATTTTATCTCATATTAATTTAGATGTTCAGCATGGTGAATTTATCTATATAATTGGAAAAACAGGTTCCGGAAAAAGTAGTTTCATGAAAACATTGTACGGTGATTTGCCTTTAACAGAAGGCGAAGGTCATATTGTAGATTTTGATTTAGCTACTCTTAAAGAAAATGATATTCCTTATTTGCGACGTAAAATCGGAATTGTATTTCAGGATTTTAAATTACTTCCGGATCGTTCCGTAAAAGACAATATGCTTTTTGTTCTTAAAGCAACAGGCTGGGTTGATAAAGAAGGAATGGAGCGTAAAATAGATGAAGTATTGGATAAAGTTGGCATGAAAGAATATATCCATAAAATGCCACATCAGCTTTCGGGTGGTGAGCAACAACGCGTCGCGATTGCAAGAGCTTTATTAAATGACCCTGAATTTATTCTTGCTGATGAACCAACCGGAAACCTTGATCCGCAAACAAGTTCGGAGGTATTAGAAGTACTGAAAAAAATTAATGCCAATGGTAAAACAATAATCATGGCCACTCACGATTATGCTTTGTTGATGAAATTCCCGTCTAAAACATTAAAATGCGAAGATGAGAGAATTTTTGAAGTGGTACAACGTAGTGTGTAATACTTTCTCTAGTTTTTTTCGAAAACTAAAATATCCTGAAAATCAAATAAACCGTTAGTTCCTCTATTGGCCCAACTTCCGTATATTTTGTTTTTTAATTTCAGCTTACTTTTTTCAATCATTTGACTGAGATAAATTTCATGAAAGGCAATGTTTGCCGAAGGAACTTTTTCATTCATCAATCGATAATTTTCTTTCTTGAAAGGAAAACGAAACGATCTGCTTTCTTTTGAGATTTCGCTTTCAATCTCATCATCATAAAGAAAAAAAGTAGAAAGACATCTCCCATTTGGCTTTAAGACTCTGTAAATTTCATTCAAATAATTTTGCACCTCAAGCGGTTGCATATGTGTAAAAACTGAAAATAAAAAAACAGTATCAAACGAATTATCCGGATAAGGAAACTCAAAATTTTCAGCTTTTTCATTTGTTAAATGATACAAATCATTATTCAATGGTATGTATTGAAACTTAAAATTCTGAAAATCTTTTGCAATATGATCTTCACACCAGCTAATCCCTTTTTTGACAACATCAAAACCTTCGTACCTTCCTGATTTTGTAAGATATTGTGTTAATGGAACTGCAACTCTCCCGATCCCACAACCTATATCCAATACAGCATGATCTGGTTTTATAAAAGCATATTGTTCTAAAAGTGAAAAAAGATGTTTTCCCTGTTCAGTAAAGTCACCCCCACCTATAAAAATATCACCTTTGTCAGGTACAAGTTTATTTTTAGATCTATTTCTGTAATTTAAAAAATCAACTGGAAAATAGTATATTTTTCTAACCAAAAATCTTGATTTGGGAGAAATTGCATAATAAATAGATCTTAAATTCATTTTGTTTTTTGGTATATACTTTATTTTTTAGAAATTTGAAATCAATTCTAATTTGGTAAAGATCTTTAGAATAAAAACATTTCCTTTACAAATATATTATAAAAAAACGTGTAATGCTTTCGATCCTTATTCCGGTTTATAATTATAATGCTTTGCTACTTGTAAACGAACTTGTAAAGCAATGTAATGCTACTGAAATTGCTTTTGAAATTCTTTGCCAGGATGATGCTTCAAATTCTTCAAAAAACATTATAAATCATAAAATTAACGTACTACCTAATGCTGCTTTTTTTATAAACGAAATCAATTTAGGAAGAGGAAAAAACATCAATTTGTTAGCCCAAAAAGCAAAATATGATTGGTTACTAATTTTAGATTGTGATACTTTTCCTGCTCATAACGATTTTATAAAAAAGTATGTTGATATGATTTCTAATTCAACAAAAAGCATCTTTTTTGGAGGAATTCGTTATAAAAATATAAAACCTCAGAAAGAACAGTATTTACGATGGATTTATGGAAAGAAAAGAGAAACTAAATCAATTCTATCTTCAAATTTATTAATTAAAAAAGAAGTTTTTATTCAATATCCTTTTGATGAATCCATTACAAAATACGGTTATGAAGATTTGTGCTTTTTCTCTGTTTTAAAATCAAATTACTTTGAAATTTTCCGGATAGAGAATCCTACATATCATTTGAATTTAGAAACATCCCTTTTGTTTCTAAACAAAACCAAAACAGCTTTAGAAAATCTTATATTTCTTTATGATTCAAATAAAATCGCTTCTGACGAAAGCAAAATAATTAAATCTTTTGAGTTTTTGGAAAAACTAAAAACAACTCGTTTTTCAGCCTTTCTTTTCAGAAAAAATCAAGCAAAAATCGAACGAAATTTACTTTCTAAAAAGCCATCGTTATTTTTATTTGACGTTTATAAATTGGGCTATTATTGTACTTTAAAAAAATAAGCGATTATGACATTCTTTTCTGTTGTTATTCCATTATACAATAAAGCTGATTATATTGAAAACACTATAAAAAGTGTTCTCGATCAAACTTTTACAGATTATGAGATTATTGTAATAAACGACGGATCAACGGACAACAGTGAAAATCTAGTACGTAGATTTCAAGACAAACGAATTGAAATTTTTAATCAAGAGAATCAGGGAGTTTCTGTTGCCAGAAATTTTGGGATCGAAAAAGCAAAAGGAAAACTTATAGCTTTTCTTGATGCTGATGATTATTGGTTTCCGGATCATTTACAAGTACTAGCAAACTTATATCATCATTCTCCAAATTGTGGCATTTATTGTTCACGGTACAAAATTAAAATTACAGAAAAACATTATTTAACTCCAAATCATTATGGAATAGATAAAGCCTTTGAAGGAATTATAGAAGATTATTTCGCTTCAAATAAACCTTATAGAATTACTTGGACTTCATCTTTAGCTATTCCAAAAGAAATTTTAAAAAAACTCGGAGGGTTTACTCCTGGAACAACAAATGGTCAGGATTTAGAATTATGGACCAAGATTGGGATCGAATACCCAATCGCTATTACCAATACAATTACAGCTATTTATAATTATGATATTCCAAATAGTCTTGCTAAAAACAATATTGCTTCAATGAACTTAATGGATTTTGAACAATTTAAAAATGCTGAGCAACAAAATCCTTCTCTCAAAAAATTTCTGGATTTGTACCGAGTTGAATATGGTTTTTGTTATTATGTATTTGGATATAATGATAAAAGCTCATTATATTTAAAGAATGTAGATCAGCAAAATCTGAGTTTAAAGATTCGTTTTTTATTCAAGCTGCCTTCTTTTTGTTTGCGTTTTTTTTTCAAATTAAACAATACTATTAAAAAAAGGGGATTTAATTTTTCTATTTACAACTAGAATAATCTAAAAACGCATCAAAGTCTCTAATATAATCGTCTTCTATATAAACCTCAGAAGCAACAACTAAACAAATTGATCCGGAAGAAAAGTTTCGCAGTTCTCTCCAAATTCCGGCATTGATCAGCAAACCTTCATAAGGCTTATTTAATGTGATAATCTGCTCTTCTGTTCCATCATTTAAAACCACATCAAAACTACCACTTAGCGCAACTAAAAATTGCTGAAGATCTTTATGAGCATGTCCGCCGCGCTCGGATCCAGTTGGCACATCATACAGATAATAAATTCTTTTTATCTCAAATGGAATAGTATCATTTTCTATTACAGAGAGATTTCCTCTTCGTTCTTCAATTTTAGGAATTGAGATAATTTGTACATTCATTTGACTAATATATAGTAATTCCCATTAAATCTAACCATTGCTTTCCTATTTTTTCGATTGAAAAACGCTCAATGCTTTTCATGGAATTATTTTTACATTTCTCATACAAAAAAGTATCTTCAACAAATAAATTCATTGCTTCAACAAGTTTGTCAAAGTTTTGATTTTCAACCAGAAGACCATTCTTTTTGTTTATAATGATTTCACCAGGTCCTGAAAAACAATCAAACGAAATAATGGGCGTTCTACAAACAAGTGCCTCTATTAAGGTCATTCCAAATCCTTCATATTTACTACACAATACCAGGAATAACGCATTTTTAAAATATTTATAAGGGTTTGTCTTGAATCCAGGAAAATGAATTTTATCTGCAACTCCATATTTAATTGCTACCTCTTTATAAAAGTCAGTAAGTTCTCCATCTCCTAACAATACAAGTGAAACCCCTTTCTGAGGCAAAACAGATTTAGAATATGCTATAATTAACTGATCAAATTGCTTTACGTTATTTGAATCAAATCTTCCAGCTGATACAATATAAGGGGTATTAAAATCAATCTGATTCTTAGAAGCAACTTTTATTTTATCAAAATCAACCGGGTTATAAATTAACTTACTATTCTGAAGTTGAAATTTTTCTTCTACCAGCGTTTTCACTCCATTTGAAACACAAACAACGCTGTGCTTGCCCTTGCAAATTTGTTTTGTTAAAAATCTGGAATTAGGTAAATAGGTTTCTAATCTCGAACTATGAACTGTATAAATTGTTCTGGAGTTGTAAACAAACTTAGATAAAATATATTCCTGCAGAGGTTTTATTCTATATCTGAAATCTATAACATAATCAAAGTGATTATTCTTTAAATAGCTTCTAAAAAACAACAGAAGTTTTAATTTTTCAAAAACATTGCTTTTCCCTATTTTCATTTTCCCAATGTTTAATAAAACTCCTGAATAAGGATAACCAATATCATCAACGAAAACTATATTATGTACTTCAATACCTTTTTGATCAAAATAAACAGATAAAGAAGACATTACTTTTTCTAAGCCGCCTTTATTTAATCTATAACCAACTAAAGCAATTTTGTATTTTTTAGCTTGCATTTTATTATTGAATACCTAAATTTACAACGAAAATACAATTTTAATTACTATCAAAAACTTCTTTACAAAATCTAGTTAAGCAAAGCTTTAATTATCATAAACATGAAAATTTTACTAATCGGGGAATATAGCCTTTTACATAATTCTTTAAAAAAGGGATTGCTAGAACTCGGCCATGAGGTATTTTTGATAGGAAATAGAAATGACTACAGATGCTACCCCGTTGATTACAACTATGAACCAACATTTTTTAAAAGAAGAATATTTACTTTTCCAAGAAAAGTGATTTATAGGTTATTTAAATTTGATTTAGCAAGCTTAGAATCTGGTATCCGTTTTTATTTGTTTCTTCCTAAATTAAAAAATTATGATGTAGTACAATTTGTTAATGAATCATCAATAAAAACAACAAGAAAATTAGAACTTTATTTGATTAAAAAAATAGTAAAATACAATAAGCGTTTTTTTCTATTATCCTGTGGATTAGATTATATGACTCTTAAATTTTATATTGAAAATAAAGACTATAAATCTATTTATCAGCCTTACTTAAAAAATTTAAGCCCATCAAAAGAATTCAATTGGTTTAATAATTATTTTAAAAAAGGACATGTTAAAATACATAATTATATGATGAATACTTTTGATGGATTAATCGCTACTGATTTTGATTACCTAGATGCCACAAAAAACTATCCTATTTTTTCTGAATTTATCCCATATCCGATAGATTATACTAAACTAACTTTCAAAGATTTAATTATTGAGGATAAAATCACTATTTTTTTAGGTATTAACAAATACAGCTATAACCAAAAGGGCATAAAGTATTTTGAAAAAGCGCTAACAATTATAAAAGAAAAATATAACGACAAAGTAGAAATTATAATTACCAATACAGTACCTTATCCAATTTATATCGACTCATACGACAAATCTCATATCCTTATGGACCAAGCTTTTAGTCAGGATCAGGGCTATAATGCCCTTGAAGCAATGGCAAAAGGAAAAGTAGTGTTTACGGGTGCTGAAAATGATTTTAATGAATACTATAAAATCTCAGACAGGGTATGTGTGAACGCAATCGCTGATGTCAATTATTTAGTAAATGAATTATCGTATTTGATTGAAAATCCTGACGAAATAATTGCAATAGGAAAACGAGCCAGAAAATTTATTGAGAAAGAACATAATTATATCAAAATTGCAGAGAAATATCTTGAAACTTGGAAAGACTAATTTTAAAAATCCACTTTTCAATACTGTTCTCATTTTTTAATTTCAAAAATAGGTTTCCAGTTTGCATCAATCCTTCTAATTTAATTCCCGACAAATAAAGAAATAAGTTGTAATCCAAAAATAGTTCTAGATTTGACAATCTTGTCATTATGAAATTAATCTCAGAAAGCAATGCTAGCAATATCTTGTCAATGATAAAAAACAATTCCTATAATCAAATTTAGAAATTATTCGAACATACACCCATATAACTTTTATAATAATATTCTCTTCACTTATGTTCTTGCATATCTTTTAACTTCTCAAAACTTTAATATTTAATGTTCAAAACAATGATTTAAGTTTTTTAAATTTATTATATATTTTTCAAATAAAAGTTGATCAAAATACAATCACTTCTTAATATTATATAAAGTAAATAGTAGTTGATTACAAATTAATGAATCAAGCTAATTTTATTGAAAAAATTTATTGAAAAATATACAATGAAATTCCGACTGACTAATTTTTTTCTATTCCCAAGAATTAATAGTAAACCAAAAATCAGATAGAAACTCTGAAAGATTATCCATAAAAAACATAATGCTTAAATAGCCTTAAAAAACTCAAATTAAGAATTATACTAAACCAAAACCACCGTTTTTTAAGTAAATGCAACCTGTTTTATCATGTTTTTTCTATATAAAAGTTTAAGCCTATAGGTAAAACTGATAAAAAAGTAAAACGACAATCCTAACAGCTATAAAAAAATTAAACTCTCAAACAACAAAAACAAATTTTGCAGTTTTAAGCTTTTATAAAACACACCCCAGCATAATATAAAAACTACTAAAAAGAAAACTGTAAAAACTTAATGCATTAAATAGTATATTAAAATTTTTATCAAATCAAACTCTTTCTAAAATATACACAAAGCACTATCAAATAAACAAAATTATCAAAAGCTTGTGCAATAACAACTCCTTCAATACCAAAAATATGGATAAAATAAATACTTGAAAAATACAAAACACCTAATGATGTCAATTCTGAAATTATGAAAGCAAGAGTCATTTTTTTAGCCAAAAATTGAAATCCTAAAATTAAAGAACATACCTTAAAAACATCCCCAAGTAATTGTCCTAAAAATAAATTTTCAACAGGAAGAAAATCAGCTGTAAAAAGTAGTTTTATAATAAAGAAACGTAAAAAATAAAGTAGTACAATGCCAATAACAAAAACAGGTAAAATCGTTTTATAATAACTCCAAAATATTATTCTAGTCTCCTGATTTGTTTTTGCATTTGCTAATTTTGGTAAAAAATAAACACTTAAAAGAGTGGTTACAAATAACAAATAATAAGATGAAATCCGGGTCATTGTTTCCCAATATCCAGCCTGATATATCCCTAAATTTTGAATTACATTATTTCGAATTACCAAAAAAACCAAAGGTCCAAAAACACCTGAAACCAAAGCCATTAAAGAATATGACAATAAGTTTTTTATAATTCTGAAATCGAATAAACGAAATAAGATTGTATCGATAATAATAATTTCTTTATTAATAAAGTAAAATGTTGCAAAAAACAACAATGCAGGCGAAATAACAACCGCAAGTAATGCACCTAAAGTTTTAAATTTAAAAATCAATAGTACCGAAACCACTAGTCCTATCGTATTTCCAATACAGTTAATTGCAATTACTTTTTTAAACTTTCCTAAACCATTAAGCACCGCAAGTAAAAAAATTGAAATAGCATACCAGGGTAAAGCCAAAGCCAATATTTTGAAAACTAATAAAAATTGAAAATTACTACCAAAGATTCTTTCATTCCAAAAAGAAGCCATAAAAAATAAAAGCCCACTTAATACTATTACAACTATAATTAATGTTATAAAAACTGTAGCTATTATCCTTTGAAGTTCAGATTTGTTTTTTTCATTTTCAGCAACATATTTTACAATTCCGCTCTGGAATCCCAATGTCGAAATACTTTCCAATGATGTTAAAAAATTGCGAAGATTACCAACTAATGCTATTCCACCTGGTCCAACAAAAACAGCTAACAGTTTTGATGTAATTAATCCAATAGCAATTTTTAATAGAATACTCAAACTATTTAAAGAAGAGATTTTAAACAGATTATTTTTAGTATATTTTTTAACGCAACTCAAAACTAATACTTATTAATAACCTCAACAATAAAACTAACTTCTTCCTCTGTCAAAACAGGGCTAATAAGCAAACTCAAAACTTCATTATGAATCTTTTCTGTAACAGGAAATGATAAAGTATTCCATTTTGAAAATGCTTTTTGTTTGTGTGGCGGAACTGGATAATGAATCATTGTCTGAATACCATTATCCGATAAATAAGATTGTAAATCATCCCGATTTTGAGTTCTAACAACAAACAGATGAAAAACATGATTATTAGAAAAATCCCAAAACGGAAGGACTATTTTATCATTTTTTATTTCGCTTAAATAACGTTTCGCAATGGCGCGACGTTTATCATTATCAGCATCTAAATTGGGTAATTTTACATTTAAAAAAGCGGCCTGAATTTCATCTAATCTCGAATTGACTCCAATGTATTCATTGTAATATTTTTTTTCAGAACCATAATTCCGAAGTGAAATAAGCACTTTTGCTAATTCTGAATCATTTGTCGTAATTGCTCCGCCATCTCCTAAAGCTCCAAGGTTCTTTCCGGGATAAAAACTATAAGCAGCTGCTCTCGAAAGCCCTTTGTCTCCGCTCAGAGCAACATCAAGGTCGTTTGAAATTTTGAATTTTAAATTATTAGCGTTTTGTAATGCTCCATGTGATTGTGCGGCATCTTCAACAATTAAGAAATTGTTTTGGTTGGCAATTTGACTTAATTGATCCATTTCAGCCAATTGTCCGTATAGATGAACAGCTAAGATGACCTTTGTTTTTGGAGTGATTTTCTCCTCAATTAAATCAGGATTGATATTGTAGGTTTCTAATCTTGGTTCGACCAAAACCGGAACTAAATCTGCTTGCAAAACAGCTAAAATACTGGCAATATAAGTATTAGCCGGAACAATAACCTCATCACCTTTTTGAAGCTTTCCTAATGCTATATATGCTTTAAAAATCAGAGTTAAAGCATCAAGACCATTCCCTACTCCAATACAATAATCGGTTTTGCAATATTTAGCAAAAGCTGTTTCAAAGGTTTCCACTTCTTTTCCTAAAATATACCAGCCATTCTCTAAAACAGCTTTCAATTTTTGTTGAAAAGCGGCTTCATAAGGCTTATTTATTTTTTTAAGATCCAGAAATGATATCATTTTCTTTTTTTAATTGTTACACAAAAATATCATTTAACTTGGTATAATTATCCGTTTCTAGTTCATAGAAATCATGAATTATGGTACTTGCCCCAAAGCTCTCTTTCCAGTACGATAATCCTTCATTAAGTTTTCTTCCTTGATTTTCGTTTGAAATTCCAAAATCAAAAAATCTTTTTTGTGCAAATCGCTCCCGAATCAAATAATGATATAAATAATCCAGGCTTCCCAGATTTTCCTGATTTTCATTTTTAGAAATATATTGACAATGGGCTGTTGTATCGGTTTCAAAAACAGTTGTTCCGGCTACAATTTTATCTTCTAGATAAACGTTAAACTGATGAATATTTTCAGGGAAATACCTTTTCAAATAACTTATTTCTTCTGCCGAATGTACCGGATTGGCCTGATGCTTTTTATTTAAATTCGGAATCAAAACTTCATTCCAAAACAATTCAAAATGAGTTTCTTCTTTAATTGTTAATTGGTTAGAAATTCCTTTTTGAAAACCTCTTTTTCTGATTTTTGACATCGAATTTTCCTGGGATAAGTCAATTACAGAAAGTGAATCACGACGTACTAATTTTGCATCGGCTAAAAATAAAGCATACAAAATTTCTTCTGCAGGTTTTAATGAATAAATTGCCGGAAGTGTTTTAAAATGTAATTTCTCAATATTATTCTCTTTCAGAAAAAATAATATGGACTGAAAAATTTCTATAATCGCTGCTAATTTCGTTTGTTCCTTATACACCAAGCCTCCGTAAGTTAACCCTTGATGGGAATATACTATTTCTCGGTTTTTATTGGCTGGCAAAACACTTATTAACTTTTGATCTTCAAAAACCAAAAGCGAAAAATCTGCAAAACGATCTGCATGATATTCCATAAAATCGCGATGAAATAAAAACGTAGCATTTTTTGCTCGCTTTATAAAATCATTCCAAATTTTATAGTCGTCCTGATGGTATCTTTTTACAGTATATTGGGTCATTTTTATTTTACTTTGTGCTCAAATGCCGGTAAATACCATTTGAATTTTACCGCCATGAGACGAGCTGTAATAATGACAATTGAAGTTACTAAATACAAAATATCATTTTCTAAGTTGAGTTTTTTCAGTACAAAAAAAACTATTCCGCCAAAAATACAAATGGTAGCATAAATTTCTCTTCTAAATATGGTTGGAATTTCGGTACATAAAATATCTCTGGTAACTCCGCCAAAACAAGCCGTCATAGTTCCTAAAGCAATACAAATTACCGGATGCAGACCAATCATAATTCCTTTTTCAAGGCCAATTAAAGTAAAAACGCCTAGCCCGATAGTATCGAATAAGAATAAGGAAGTTCGCAACTTGTCGAACTTTTTCCTGAAAAGAATAGCCAAACCAAAACCTAGAATAATCACATAAACATATTGCAAATCCAGCATCCAGCCTACGGGCGTTCTGCCAATTAAAACATCACGAAGCGTTCCGCCACCCACTGCTGTTACAAAGGCAATAATAAAAACACCAAACGGATCCAGCTTTTTATGCATCGCCGTTAAGGCTCCGGACATTGCGAAGGCCATTGTACCAATAAGATCTAATAAATGAAACATTTTTTTATTTTTAACAGGTGCAAAGGTACAGAGATGCAAAGGTTCAAAGACAAAAATCAGGCTTTATCTTAATATTATTTTTTAACGTAAATTGGGCTTCTTTTCAATAAATAAGTAACAGAATCCATCCAACTGTCTTTTAGAGCGATAAAAGGCTTACGTGTATGAGAATATATTTTTGATCCATTTTTATACATATCAAAATAAATTGTATAGTAATAATAGGTTTGGGTATTTGCAGTAGTTGTCGAAACATCATTGGTTTTAACCTTTTTATTATTATCACTTACTTTTGCATTTCCGCTGTTGTAAGTAGTTGCAGTTGTGCCTGAACCCACTGTATAAGAAACTTTTACGGCTACAATATTATCAACCCCCAGGATTTTTTCAAGATCGTCTATTGGGGTTTCATCAATGTTTTTATAATCAATTCCTGCTTTGTGCAGTAAACTATTGGTTACTCTTAAATCCTGAACTGTTAGCGGAAAAATGTTTTCCGATTTGTCTAATAATTTATTATAAAGATCATTTTGAGCAAACTTTGCCATTTCTTCAGAACTTTCCTGATTCTCAGAATTAACATAAGGAACCGGCAAAACAGCAATGGTATTAGTTTTTATTTCACCTGAAGTAATTTCCTGACCAGAACTGTTTTGAGATGTATTGGGCGCCGAAACATCAAAAGTCTGTGTACGGCCGCTGGCAAAATCAATTTTAGCAATTTGAGACACATCCAGTACTATTTGTACTGTTTCACCTGGTAAAGAATATTCTACCGTTTTGTCAGATATTTTAGCAATAGTACATTCTATAATCTGATAATCTCTTTTAATGATCTTGTCTAGTTTTTTTCCGCCTTGAGCGAAAGAAATAGCAGAAATAAACAATAATAGTACTGCAGTAATAAATTTCTTCATGTCAATTGTTTTTGTAATTAATTTTCAACTTAATACTCAGGTATATCTTATAATTCAACAAGACAAATTACTAACATCTAACTTATTTAAGATAAAGATACTTTATTTACATATTTTGTGTGTAAAAATTATAGTCTTTTAAAACTACTCTTAAAAAATCATTATTATTTCCTGATTGATTTTTGATTCCTGTAACACTTTCAATTTTCGAGACCAATTTATGAATCATTTCATGGTCATTTTTGGCGAGTGCATTTTGAAATGTTTCTTTTATTATTCTCATATCATTATCGGATAATTTAATTACCAAAGGATACGTAGGAACATACGAATCGCCTATTTCCTCAAGAATAGTATGACTAATATTTATTTTATTTTTTAAAGTAATTACTGCAGTTCCAGCTACCATATCTCCTAATCGCTGTCCTTTTGCACTCGAAATTACTGTTACTAAGGCTACAATTCCGCCAAGAATCGAAACATCAACCAGCCTAAAAAACCAGCGCATTAAATAATCGCCAAAACCGGCCTGATATCCATCTATTTTAACGACTTTTATCTTGAGAATTTTTTTACCGATAGTCTGACCTTCAAAAATACTTTCTAGAGTCAAAGTATAAATAAAAAAAGGAAAAAACAGTATTAAAGAAATCGCTCCCGAGGACCAACCATCCATGTTAGCTAATAATTTGTCAAAATGCAGCCAATAAAAAAAGATAAGCCAAACCACGATTACGTAAGCTATTTTAATAGCAATATCAATAAAATAAGAGCCAATTCTCTCACCTACAGAAGCGGTGATAAAATTTATTTTAACATTTTGTGTTGTGTTAATAGATAATTCTGACATATTTTATACTTTAGCCTACAATGAGAGAAGTTGCCTTCATAAAACAAAATAAAGAAAAATGGCTGGAATTTGAGCTAGCTATTTTTGGTAAAGCTAAAAAAAATCCTGATGAGTTAGCTAATTTGTACATTCAAATGATGAATGACTTGTCGTATGCGCAAACGTATTATCCAAAAAGTAAAACAGTAATTTACTTAAACCATCTCGCTTCGCAAATTTATCAAAAGATTTACAAGACCAAAAGAACCGAAAAAAATAAGTTCTTAGAATTTTTTATAACAGAAGTTCCATTGCTGATCTACGAATACAAACGTTATCTCATTTATGCCTTTATTTTATTCTTTATTACTGTAGGTATTGGAGTGATTTCGGCACGTTACGATTCTAGTTTTGTTCGCTTGATTTTAGGCGATGGTTATGTCAACCAAACTTTAGAAAACATCAAAAAGGGCAATCCAATGGCTGTTTACGGCTCCGGAAGCAATTGGGGAAGTTTTATTGGTATTACGATGAACAATCTGTATGTAGGTGCAAGATGTTACATTTACGGTATCTTTGGCGGACTTGGTACTTTTTACATTTTTCTTCAAAACTGTATTATGCTCGGATCGTTTCAATATTTTTTTTATGAACAGGGCGTTTTCTGGAAAAGTGTTCGCGGAATCTGGATTCATGGTTCTATGGAAATTTTTGCCATTGTAATCGAAACTACTGCCGGATTTATTCTTGGGGCTTCGATACTTTTCCCTAAGACATTCTCGAGAATGAATTCTTTTAAAATTGGTTTTAAAAATAGTTTCAAAATCTTCCTGAGTACATTTCCTTTTACTATTAGTGCAGGATTTCTTGAAGGTTTCATCACACGATATTCAATTGATATGCCTAATTGGCTAAGCAGTTTTATTATTTTATTTACTTTAGGAATAATTTCATTTTATTATTTAGTTTATCCTTTTATTGTTCACAAAAAAACAACTTCATTATAATGTTCGAACTTTACAAAAAACGAGAATTGGGTGATTACATATCAGACACTTTTGGCTTTTTCAAATCTTTTGGAAAACATTTTTTCAAGATTTTTTTCATCATAAACGGAGCTTTCTTACTTATTACAGGCGCTCTTGTATACTGGTTTTTAAGAGTTAATTTCCAGTTTTTATCCCATAATAATACCTCAGATCCAAATCAGGTTCTGTCTTATTTTGATAATCAGTACCCAATCATTATTGGCTGCATCGCTATTTTTGCATTTGTTGTATTGGTTTTATCCTTATTCAATTCTGCCTATCCAATTTTATATTTACAACTGATAGAGAAAAATAAAACCAACGATTTTACGCTGGAAGAAATTATGACCAGTTTTAAACAAAATCTCTGGAAAATCATAAAATTCTGTATTGGGATGATTTTTATTGTTATTCCGGTTTTATTTATTGCGATTATCATAATGTTTTTGCTTTGCTTTATTATTGTTGGAATTCCGTTAATCTTAATTTCAATTCCCGCTTTTTTCACTTGGATAAATCTTAGTTTTTATAGCTATTTAACAGAAGATAAAGGCTTTTTCGAATCCATAAATCATGCTTATCTATTGTTAAAACAAAATTTCTGGAATACCATTGCGACCACTTTTATAGTTATGATGATGATGCAAATGATACAGGCATCCATAACGATGGTTTTTTATTTTGCCGGAATATTTATATTTTTTATATCTGCAATAAGTACTTCTGATTTTGAAACAAAGCCATTTGAGGGTTCACCTCTATTGCTTGCTTTTATTTCGTTGATTTTTGTTTTAATATTTGCATTGAGTTATATTTTCAATAATGCATTAATGGTAAACCAGGGTATTATTTATTATAGTTTGGGAGCTGATGATAAAACTTCGAATCGTGACATTGAATTAATCGGAATTGATAATGAATAGAATTGTTATCATTTTATCTTTTATTTTCTTTTCTGGTATTGCTCATGCCCAGGATTCTTTGGCTATAGCCGAACCTCCTAAAATGAACACTGTAAAATATACAGAGAAAGACATAAAAATTGATTCAGGCATAGTAGAAGTTAAAGCCTTTTCTAAAGATTTCAAAAAAAAATACACAGATCCTGATTTTGTTTACGAGTACAAAGCGCCCGAAAAAGGTTTATGGCAGCGCTTTTTAGAATGGCTAGGCAGTATTTTTAAAGACTGGTTTAGTTTCGAAAGCACCGAAAGCTCTATTAATTTTGTTGCAATCCTGCTAAAAACATTAGCCGTACTTATTATTATTTTTGTTATTTATCTCATTGTTAAAGCCGTAATTAATAAAGAAGGACAATGGATTTTTGGAAAAAATTCTAGCAAAAAAAACATCTATTATTCTGATATCGAAAAAAATATCCATCTTCTTGATTTTGAAAAACTGATAAAAGAAAGCATTCACTCTGGAGAAAAAAGAGTCGCGATTCGCTATTATTATTTATGGCTGTTAAAAGTTATGGCACAAAATCATTATATCGAATGGGATATCGAGAAAACCAATTCAGATTATCTTTACGAACTTCAGAAACCTGTACATAAAGAAGAGTTTACTTATTTATCTTATTTGTACAACTACATTTGGTATGGTGAATTTGAAATCGATGAAACCAAGTTCAAAAAGGCCGAAAACAGATTTAAGAATGCCATAAAAACCTTTAGCAATGAGTAAAACACTTAAAATTTATATTGCTGTTCTGGTTTTTATTCTGGCTATCATCTTATTAGCCGATAAAGGTCAGCAAAAACCTATTGACTGGAGTCCTACATTTTCTGTCAACGACAAGATTCCGTACGGATTATATGTTTTTGACAAAGAAATTAATGGCTTCTTTAAGCATCATAAAGTAGAACGAATTTCGACCCTTACGCCTTATGAATATTTAGTTTCAAAATATGACGAAGATACACTGGTTCAAAATTATACAATCAAAGGCAGCTTTATAAACATCTCCGAAAAAAATACGATTGATGATCAATCCATTAAAGAGATTTTTTATTTTGTATCGCACGGAAACAATGCTTTTTTAAGCATGAAAACCTTTCCTAAATACTTATTAGACAGCTTAAAAATCGAGCTTAACTCCGATTTTGCAAGTAATGGCGGTACACTGGTGTGGCTGGCAAACAAGAAATTCAAAACCAAAAAATATAATTTACCACAAACCATTGGCGATTATTTTACAAAAACTGATACCACAAACACCACTGTTTTAGGATATCAGGAAACAAAATCGAACAAAAAAAATGTCAATTTTATAAAAGTCCCTTACAGACAGGGTTATTTCTATCTGCATACAGATCCTCTTGCTTTTACCAATTTTCATTTGTTAAAAGGAAATAATTATCAGTATACCGAAAGCCTCTTATCTTACTTACCAAAAGGAGATATTTTTTGGTATACCAAAGGACAAAACAACGAAACTATATCTGGGTCGCCACTACGTTACATTTTAAGTCAGCCAGGATTAAAATGGGCGTGGTATTTCTTTTTACTTGGAATGCTGATTTTTATTATTTTTAATACCAAACGAAAACAACGAATTGTCCCGATATTAAAACCCTTATCCAATTTGACGGTCGATTTTACCAAAACCATTGGAAACCTGTATTATCAGGAAGGAGATCATGATAATATTATTGATAAAAAAATCATTTACTTTTTAGAAAAAGTAAGAACAGAATACTTAATCGATACCACAAAACTTGATGATCATTTCATTCAAAAGTTACATCATAAAACAGGAAAAGAGATTACCGACATTCAGGAACTGGTATTTTTGATTAACGAACATCGAAAAAGTTATCACGGCAGTCTTGAAGAAGATTTAATCCGAATTAATAATGCGATAGAAAAGATTTTACATTAGATTAAGATATGAGCCGTAGATTAAAAATCATTTTTAGCTGTGGCAGAAAAAAAAATTATTCAAAAGAAAACATACCAAAACATGGACGATATCAATACAACAGAAACCGAAATCACAAATGAAAATGTAAATTTTCAAACCAGAATAAATTTAACGCCGCTTTTAGATCACGTTACTGCCATAAAAAAAGAGCTTGAAACCGTAATTGTGGGACAACATAAAATGGTCGATCAGCTTTTGGTTGCTATTTTATCAAATGGCCATGTTTTACTTGAAGGAGTTCCAGGAGTTGCCAAAACTATTACAGCCAAATTGTTATCTAAAACTTTAAATATTGGCTTTAGCCGGATTCAGTTTACACCGGATTTAATGCCTTCGGACATTTTAGGAACTTCTATTTTTAATCTGAAAAGTTCAGAGTTTGAATTTAAAAAAGGCCCTATTTTCTCCAATTTAATTTTAATTGATGAAATCAACCGTGCTCCTGCCAAAACACAAGCCGCACTTTTTGAAGTAATGGAAGAACGCCAAATTACAATAGACGGATCAGCCTATCAGCTTGAAACTCCGTTTTTGGTAATTGCAACCCAAAACCCGATCGAACAGGAAGGAACTTATCGTTTGCCTGAAGCACAATTAGACCGTTTTTTATTCAAAATCACTATTGATTATCCAAAACTAAGCGAAGAAATTTTAATCATCCAAAGAGAGCATTTATTACAGGATCATGGAAAATTAGAAACTATAAAAACCATTCTTTCGGCAGATGAGATAAAACAATATCAGGCACTGGTAAAACAAATCAGAGTCGAGCAAAACTTACTCGAATATATTGCCAGAATTGTAGTCAATACACGCGAAAATGCCTTTTTATATCTGGGAGCTTCGCCTCGTGCCTCAATTGCTATTTTGAATGCTGCCAAAGGTTTTGCTGCCATTCGCGGACGTGATTTTGTAACGCCTGAGGATATTAAAGAAGCGGCAATTCCGGTACTTCAGCATCGTGTAATTGTTGCTCCGGAACGTGAAATGGAAGGTATTGCAAGTCCTGAAATCATCAAACAGATTATCGAAACTGTAGAAATTCCAAGATAAAATTCGGTTTCCATTTTCAAACCTAAAACATTAACACCCCTCTTTTTATGAAATTTAACAAATTATTTTTCCTGTCTTTCATCTGGATTTTATTCGCTGGTTTTAAGCCGCTAAATGCAAATTGTGTGTCTGCAAAATCATCTTACTTTGCAAATGATAAACAACAGCTTGAAACCTTAATCAGGAAAACATACGAATGGATTGAAACCAAAAATTTAGTTAGTGATTTTGATCCGGTAGAAAATAAAAAAGGAACTCAATATGTAGGCGTAAATTTAAAAGCACATAATAAAAAACTGAGTGAACTAAAAAATTCTAATTTTTTTTCGCAGCAATTTCTGGACAATTACAACAAAATTGCATTGGCGATTGATGCCAATTTAAAAAATAAAAAAACAGAATGGCTGGTTGGAGATCTGCCACCATTTGGAAACGATTCAAATCCCTGGTGCAACTGTCAGGATTATCCTGATGCTTACTGGAAAACAATGACCATCAGCAATCTTAAAATCGACAAAAACAACGCCGTTTTTAACTGGAACTGGTCCTTAAAAGACAATTTTAAATACAGAGTAAAAGCAGTCAAAGAAAACGGAATCTGGAAAATCGCCTATTTAGAAGGCTTTGATTTTAAATCCTATACCCAATTTTGAAACTGAAAATAAATTTAAACCTGAAATTATAAAAACGTGAAATTCATAAAAAGTCTTTACCTCAATAACTTCTTTTTCTATATGCTGCTGGGCATTATAGGACTATTTGTTTGCGCTTTTATTTTTCCGAATTTATACAATGCCGTTTGGTTTCTGGTTTTAATATTAATTACTTTTCTGGGTCTTGATATTTTACTTTTATACCTCACCAAAACAGGAATTGAAGCAGAAAGAAATACACCTGAAAAGCTTTCAAACGGAGATTTAAATCCAGTAACCATAAGTATAAAAAATCAGTACACTTTTAAAATTTCAGTTAAAATCATTGACGAAATTCCGTTTCAGTTTCAGGTGCGCGATTTCAAAATCGTAAAAAACATTAAACCATCAGAACAAAAAGAAATTGGCTATGATTTACGTCCAACAGAACGCGGTGAATACTTTTTTGGCGCTCTGAATATTTATGTTTCTTCGCCTTTAAAACTAATTTCCAGAAGATTCACTTTCGCAAAAGATCAAATGGTTCCAACTTATCCTTCGTACATTCAATTAAGAAAATACGATTTATTGGCTTTTTCGAATAATTTATATCAATACGGAATCAAAAAAATACGCCGAATTGGTCATACCATGGAGTTTGAACAAATTAAAGAATATGTTCAGGGCGATGATCTCAGAACCTTAAACTGGAAAGCTACTGCCAAGAGAAACGCATTAATGGTAAATCAATTTCAGGACGAAAAATCACAATCTGTATATATGGCGATTGATAAAGGCCGTGTCATGCAAATGCCTTTTGAAGGATTGAGTTTACTGGATTATGCAATTAATTCGACTTTGGTTTTATCCAATGTAATTCTAAAAAAACAAGACAAAGCAGGAATTTTTTCTTTCTCGAAAAAGGTAGAAAACCGTGTTTTTGCAGAGAAAAGATCTTCGCAAATGCAAAAAATTCTGGAAACATTATACAACATCAAAACAGATTTTTTCGAAAGTGATTACAGCCGTTTATATGTTGATATTAAGAAAAATATCAATCAGAGAAGTTTGATTATTTTGTATACCAACTTTGAAACAATGGATGGTTTAAACCGTCAGCTACCTTATTTAAAAGGAATTGCAAAAAATCATTTATTAGTTGTTGTCTTTTTTAGTAATACAGAATTAAATGCGATCATCAACAAAAAAACAGATACCATTCAGGAAATTTACGATAAAGTCATTGCCGAAAAATTCATATTCGAAAAACGTTTAATCGCAAACGAACTCAAAAAGTACGGAATACATTCAGTTCTAACACAACCTGAAAATCTGACTCTGGACGCTATTAATAAATATTTAGAGATTAAAGCAAGAGGAATTTTGTAAAAGTGTGAAATATTTTTTGTGAGAAGTAAAATAGCAGAAACTGTATTTTTTTTGTAAATATTATTAAAACATCAAGTTCTTTATAAAAATTAAGATTAGTCAAAAAATCTTTGAATCTTTGTTACTTTGAACCTTTGTAATTCTAAAAAAAAAATGAAAAAACTACTTGTACTTGTATTCGTTTTTACAAGCTTTTTATCTCAAGCACAAAAAACAGAAAACATCATCATTATCACCACAGACGGTTTTAGATGGCAGGAAATCTTTAAAGGAATGGATCCTGCAATTGCTAATGACAAAAAATTCAATCAGGGCGACAGTACTTACATTTATAAAAAATATGCCGGCGCTGATTTTGCAGCATCGCGTAAAAAAATCATGCCTTTTTTGTGGTCTGAAATTGTATCAAAAGGGCAAATTTATGGCAATCGCGACCTTGGAAACAAAGTTGATGTAGCAAATCCGTATTGGTTCAGTTATCCCGGATATAGCGAAATCATGACCGGAAATGTTGATGTTGCCGTTAATTCTAATAGTTATAAAGCAAACCCAAATGTGAATGTTTTAGAATTTTTAAACCAACAATCCAAACTAAAAGGAAAAGTGGCTGCTTTTGGCGCCTGGGATGCTTTTGACCGAATCTTAAACGAAGAAAGAAGTGGTTTTCCGGTAATTTCGGCCTTTGATAATGTGGGAGGAAACAAACCAACCTCCACTCAAAAGTTACTAAACGAAATGCGAAATAATTCGTTTAAACCTTTTCATGAAGATGAATGTCTGGATGTTTTTACGCATTATCAGGCTTTGGATGAATTAAAAACCAAGAAACCAAAAGTACTTTATATCGCTTACGGAGAAACAGATGAATGGGCACATTCCGGACATTACAGATCCTATCTTGACGCTGCCAATCAGGTAGACAAATGGATTAAAGAAATCTGGGATTTTACACAAAACGATCCGCAATACAAAAACAAAACTACACTGATTATTACAGTAGATCATGGTCGTGGTGACAAAACAAAAGCACAATGGACAGATCATGGTGCAGATGTTCCCGGAGCCTCACAAATTTGGTTTGCTACTATTGGGCCAGAAATTGCAGCAAAAGGCGAAATCAAAACAGAATCTCAATTGTATCAAAAACAAATTGCCCAAACTATAGCCAAAATTATGGGCTATACCTTTACCACATCACATCCTGTTGCCAATGAGATTTCTGAAGTGCTGAAGAAATAATTTTTTTGCCATTAAACCCGAACGAAGCGATAGGCCAAGCAATTTCACGAATTAACCTTAAGTCAATGCGGATAAAAATTCGTGAAATTCGTGGCAGACTTTTTTACTATGCCCCTTTCTATCTCTGAACCTTTGCTCCTATTTAAAAAAAATCTCAGTACCTTAGCGCCTCAGAACCTAAGTACCTTTAAGAATGAAACAAATTACTTCAATACAAAATCCGTTTATAAAATCGCTTGTTTTATTACAGGAAAAGGCAAAAAACCGCAAACAAACGGGAACATTTTTAATTGAAGGTTTGCGTGAAATTTCTCTGGCCATAAAAGGCGGTTACGAAATCGAAACTGTTTTATTTTTGCCTGAATTAGTTACTGAAAATGAAATACATAAATTGGTGAATACACCAGTTTCATTAATCGAAATCAACAAAGAAGTTTACCAAAAACTAGCATATCGCGATACTACCGAAGGTATTTTGGCTGTAGCCAAAACCAAATCGATGTCATTATCCGATTTAAAATTATCTGATAATCCCTTAATTATTGTAGCCGAAGCTCCGGAAAAACCCGGAAACATTGGAGCGCTTTTACGTACTGCCGATGCTGCAAATCTTGATGCCGTTTTAATTGCAAATTCCAAAAGCGATTTATACAATCCAAATATAGTACGCTCGAGTGTTGGCTGTTTGTTTACCAATCAGATTGGCACAGGAACAACAGCAGAAATCATTGCTTTTCTAAAAGAAAAAAAGATCAATTTTTACTGTGCTACATTACAAAATTCAACTTCTTATCATACACAGGATTTTACCACTCCAACTGCCCTTGTTGTGGGTACAGAAGCAACAGGTTTAACACAGGACTGGCGTGATGCAGCAACTCAGAACATCATCATTCCGATGCAGGGCGAAATCGACAGCATGAATGTCTCTGTTGCTGCCGCAATCTTAATTTTTGAAGCCAAACGTCAAAGAGGATTTAACTAAAATCGTTACATTATGAATTACAAATTATCTCTTTTAGTATTATTATTTAGTTTTACCATTTCGGCACAAATAACCAATCAGGAAGTAGATGAATTGGTAAATCGTACCATAAAAACTTTTGATGTTCCCGGAATTGCCGTTGCAATTGTAAAAGACGGAAAAGTAGTCCTGGCAAAAGGTTATGGTGTAAAATCAGTATTGACACAGCAAAAAGTAGATGCCAATACACTTTTCGGAATTGCTTCAAACAGTAAAGCCTTTACCTCTGCCGCACTTGCTATGCTTGTTGACGAAGGAAAAATAAAATGGGATGATAAAGTGATTCAATATCTTCCGGATTTTAAAATGTACGATGATTATGTAACCCGTGAATTTACCATTCGAGACTTATTAACACACAGAAGCGGACTCGGACTTGGTGCCGGAGATTTAATGATCTGGCCTGACGGAAGTGATTTTAAAGCTCAGGATATTATTCATAACTTAAGATATCTAAAACCCGTTTCCAGTTTTAGAACCAAGTATGATTATGATAATTTAATGTACATCATCGCAGGCGAAATTGTGCATGTCGTAACCGGTCAAACCTGGGCCGATTTTGTAGAAGAACGCATCATGAAACCTTTAGAAATGAATAATAGTGTCGCTTCTATTAAACGTTTAAAAGATACCACAAACGTAATCACGCCACATGTTCCAATTGACGGAAAACTAAAAACTATAAAACGTTATGAAAACCAGCTTTTTGATGGTGCAGCCGGAATTTATTCAAGTGTAAACGATTTGAGCAAATGGGCTATCGTACAAATCAATAACGGAAAATACGGAGATAACAAACAACTGTTTTCTGAGAAAGAACACGACGAAATGTGGCAGTTGCAAACCATTATTCCGGTAAAAACAAAACCTCCATACAATACCCATTTTTCGGGTTATGGTTTAGGATGGTTTTTAAATGATGTAAAAGGATACAAACAAGTTTCGCATACAGGAGGTCTAGAAGGAAATGTAACCCAAACGACTCTAATCCCTGAATTAGGACTTGGAATTATTGTTTTGACTAATCAACAATCCGGACCGGCTTTTAGTGCCATTACCAACACCATAAAAGACAGTTATTTAGGCGTTAAATCTGAGGATTATGTAACCGTTTACAGCAACCGGATGAAAGCCAGCGAAGAATCGGCAGATAAAGTTACAGACGAAGTTTGGGCAACTATTGCAAAAAATAAAAAAGATAAACTAAAGGCTGATTTTTCTAAAATTACCGGAACTTACAAAGACAATTGGTTTGGAGAAATCACCCTAACTGAGAAAAAAGGAAAATTGTATTTTGCCTCAAAACGCTCTCCGCAACTTGCAGGTGAAGTCTTTTTCTATAAAGACGGAAATTATGTAGTAAAATGGAACAATGCCTTTTTTCATGCCGATGCACATTTACTTTTCAAATACGACCAAGACGGAAAAGTACTCAACTTAAAAATGCTCCCAATTTCTCAATTAACTGATTTTAGTTACGATTTTCAGGATCTGGATTTTTCGAAAGAATAATTAGAAGTTTCAGGTTTAAAACCAGAACCAAATATCGTTGCAAAAAACTTGAAACCTGAAACCTGAAACAAAATAATTTCATTCTAAAATCAGCAATCTAAAACCTTGCGTATGTTCAAACTTATTGCTATTTTTAGTACTTGAACTATGCCGTTATGATAGAAATAGATATTGAAAAAGAAAACAAAGCAATTGCACAAGAGTATAAAGAATTACTTCGAATCAGTTATCAGACTTTAAGCCCAGCCGACAAAAAATTAATTCGAAAAGCATTTGATGTTGCCGTTGATGCACATAAAGAACAAAGACGCAAATCTGGCGAAGCGTATATCTTTCATCCTATTGCAGTTGCAAAAATTGTGGCCTCTGAAATTGGTTTAGGAGCGACCTCTATTGCTGCGGCATTATTGCATGATGTTGTCGAAGATACTCCTATAACAGTTGAAGATATAGAACGCTTGTTCAACCCAAAAGTGGCACAATTAGTCGAAGGTTTGACTAAAATTTCATTGGTTCAAAAAGACCTGAATGCTTCGATGCAGGCAGAAAATTTTAGAAAAATGATCCTGACACTGAACGATGATGTTCGTGTAATTTTGATTAAACTGGCTGATCGTTTGCACAATATGCAAACCATGGATTCGATGGCAGAATACAAACAAACCAAAATTGCCTCAGAAACACTTTATATTTACGCCCCGCTCGCCCATCGTTTAGGACTTTATAACATTAAAACTAAACTAGAAGATTTAGGATTAAAATATACTGAACCAGCCGTTTACAATGACATTGTAAGCAAAATAAGAGAAACCAAGGAAGAACAGGATGCTTACATCAAAGACATTTCAGATGTTTTGAAAAAATCTTTAGATAATGAAGGCATCGATTATATTATAAAGGGACGTCCGAAATCTATTTATTCAATTCGTCGAAAAATGCGTGCTCAAAATGTAAGTTTTGACGAAGTTTATGACAAATTCGCCTTAAGAATTGTTTATAAATCAGATCCGCATGATGAAAAATTTGTTGCCTGGAAAATCTATTCGATCGTAACAGATCATTACAGACCGAGTCCGAGTCGTTTGCGTGACTGGATTTCATCTCCAAAATCAACCGGTTACGAAGCTTTACACATCACCGTTATGGGGCCAAAAGGCCGTTGGGTCGAAGTTCAGGTTCGAAGCGAGCGTATGGATGAAATTGCAGAAAAAGGGTATGCAGCTCACTACAAATACAAAAACGGCGCGACAGAAGAAAGCGGTTTAGACGTATGGCTGAATTTACTTCGTGAAGCTTTAGAAAATCAGGAAACCAATGCGGTAGATTTTGTTGAAGATTTTAAAATGAATTTATATTCGAAAGAAATCTTTGTCTTTACACCAAAAGGAGAAATCAAATCGTTACCAAAAGGCGCTACTTCGCTTGATTTTGCTTTTAGTATTCACTCCGAAATTGGAATCAAAACCAGAGGAACACGTGTAAACGGACGCTTGGTTCCGCTAAATCACGAACTGAAAAGTGGAGATCAGGTCGAAGTTATTACCTCGGCAAATCAAAAACCAACAGTAAACTGGTTAGAATATGTAACCACTTCGAGGGCCAAAAATAAAATCAAAAATGTTCTTAACGAGAACACCAAAAAAATTGCCGAAGAAGGAAAAGAATTACTTACACGAAAACTTAAACATCTAAAAATAACGATCAACGAACAAGTTATCAACGAGCTCGTTAACTTTTTCAAACTAAAAACCAGCTTAGATTTATTTTACAGAGTTGGAATTGGTGCCATCGAAAATCAACAGTTAAAAGATTATGCGGCACAAAAAAGCAACACGTTTATCAATTTCTTTAAAAATAAAATCAAAAGAAATAAAGATACTACCGCTGCCGAAGACATCCATAAACCCGTTATCAGCAGTAATTACGACATGCTGGTTTTTGGAACTGAACATGATAAACTTGATTATAAACTTTCGCAATGCTGTAACCCAATTCCGGGAGATGACGTTTTTGGGTTTGTAACTATAAACGAAGGAATCAAAGTTCACAAAAAAGACTGCCCTAACGCAATTGGCATGCAATCAAATTATGCATATCGTATTATGAGTGCCAAATGGATTGATTCATCGCAAGAAGAATTCAAAGCCATTATCAATATTACCGGAATGGACGTTTTGGGACTTACCAACCAACTCACAAGAGTAATTTCAAACAATATGAGCGTAAATATCCAGAGTATCTCTCTAAGTACAGATGCCGGGATTTTTCATGGTCAGATTGCCGTAATTGTACAAAACAATACCATTTTGAAAAAGATGATTAATGCCATTAAAAAAATCGACGGAGTTGACAAAGTCACCAGAGAATACAGAACCTAAGCTTTAATTTAACCGAATGCAAAAAAGTCGTTTTTAATCCGGTACAAAGTCAGGCAGTGTCTGATGACAATGAAAAAAAAAAGGGAAATGAAACGGGTATATGTACATGACAAAAACGAAAAAAAAAAAATGTTAGTATTTTCATAAATAAAAATAATTATGTTAATTAAGTTCATTCGAACTTTTTAAAATTTATCGTTGTAAATGCCTGTATTTGATAGATTGTTTGCGATTGAATACAAATTAGAACGTTAAACTTTAAACCCGAAACTTTTATTGATTAAAAATAAAAAATTATCTTTGCCGGATATGACACTAATTTCAACTGACAACACTAAGAATCAAGAAATTGTAAAAAATGTATTTACAATGTATCTTGAACAAAAAGGGCATCGCAAAACTCCTGAGCGTTATGCTATACTTCAGGAAATTTACGATAGCGAAGAACATTTTGACATAGAAAATTTATATATCAAAATGAAAAACAAAAACTATCGTGTGAGCAGAGCAACATTATACAACACGATTGAGTTATTGTTAGACTGCGCATTGGTTAGAAAACACCAATTTGGACAAAATCAGGCTTACTATGAAAAATCATATTTTGATAAACAGCATGATCATATTATCATGACTGATTCTGGTGAAGTAATCGAATTTTGCGATCCAAGAATTCAAACCATCAAAAAAACAATCGAAGAAATATTTGATATCGAAATTACGAATCATTCTTTGTATTTCTACGGAAACAAAAAGCAAAAACAATAGTCCCGAAAGGCATTATTCAAAAAAATAAAAAAAAGAAAATTAACTACATTAATCAGTGGGGCAACTCAGATTGCCTCAACGCAAATTAAAACAGAATGACCGTAGATTTATTACTAGGATTACAATGGGGAGATGAAGGTAAAGGAAAAATTGTTGACGTTCTTACCTCTAATTATGATATTATTGCACGTTTTCAAGGAGGACCAAACGCAGGACATACATTAGAATTTGACGGAATTAAACATGTACTTAGAACAATCCCTTCAGGAATTTTTCATAAAGATTCAGTAAATATCATCGGGAATGGTGTAGTAATCGATCCTGTAGTTTTTCAAAAAGAAATTGAAGGTTTGGAGAAATTCAACCTGGATATCAAAAAGAAATTAATCATTTCAAGAAAAGCACACTTAATTTTACCAACTCACCGTTTACTGGATGCTGCTTCTGAAGCATCAAAAGGTAAAGCAAAAATTGGTTCTACACTTAAAGGAATTGGCCCAACATATATGGACAAAACCGGTAGAAATGGTTTACGTGTTGGAGATATTGAACTAGAAGATTTTAAAGAGCGTTACAGAGCTTTGGCAGACAAGCATGAAGCAATGATTGCTTTTTATGATGTAGCTATTCAATACAATCTTGCAGAACTTGAAAAAGAATTTTTCGAGGCTATCGAAGAGTTAAAAAAATTAGATTTTATTGACAGTGAAGAATACATGTACCAGGCTCAAAAAGCAGGTAAATCTATTTTATGCGAAGGAGCTCAAGGGTCTTTATTAGATGTTGATTTCGGAACTTATCCGTTTGTAACTTCATCAAATACTACTGCTGCCGGAGCTTGTACAGGTTTAGGAATTGCTCCTAATAAAATCAAAGAAGTATACGGAATTTTTAAAGCTTACGTTACACGTGTAGGTAGCGGACCTTTTCCAACTGAACTTTTTGACGAAGTTGGTGCTACAATGGCAAGAGTTGGAAACGAATTTGGATCTGTTACAGGAAGACAAAGACGTTGCGGATGGTTAGACCTGGTGGCTTTAAAATATGCTGTTCAGGTAAACGGAGTTACGCAATTAATGATGATGAAAGGCGACGTTCTTTCAGGATTTGAAACTTTGAAAGTTTGTACAGAATACAACTATAAAGGACAAAATATTTCTCACTTTCCTTACAACATCGAACCGGAAAATGTTACGCCTATTTATAAAGAATTTAAAGGATGGCAAGCTGACTTAACAGGATTGACGACTTACGATCAATTGCCAATCGAGCTAAAAGAATATATTGAGTTTATTGAAAAAGAAGTTGGTGTACCAATTAAAATTGTATCTGTTGGACCAGACAGAAAGCAAACAATAACAAAATAATACATTTAAACGCTCTGAAAACCAGAGCGTTTTTTTATACAAAAATTTTTTTCCAATGAAAAATCCAGAAATTGAAATAAAAGAAACTAAACTACTATCAGACAATTGGTACATTTTAAACAAGGTTAGTTTTAGCTATAAAAACCAAAAAGACAAACCTGAAATTCACATTCGGGAAGTTTACGATCGTGGTAACGGAGCTGGTATTTTATTATATAATACAATTAAAAAAACAGTAATCTTAACACGTCAGTTTCGTTTACCTACTTACATGAACGGAAATAAAACCGGAATGATGATCGAGGTTTGTGCGGGACTTTTAGACAAGGATAATCCCGAACAGGCTGTTATTCGCGAAACAGAAGAAGAAACCGGTTATCGATTAAAAAAAGTACAGAAAGTTGTAGAAACCTATATGTCTCCGGGCTCTGTTACAGAAATCCTGTATCTTTTTGTGGGAGAATATGATGAAACCATGAAAGTAAGTGCCGGAGGCGGATTAGATGCTGAACAGGAAAACATTGAAGTTCTGGAATATACTTTTGATGAAGCGTATGCAATGATTGAATCCGGTGAAATTACTGATGCCAAAACGATTATGTTATTGCAGCATGCCAAAATAAAAGGACTGGTATAAAGTATTTTTGAGTATTTTTAAGTTTAAAAAACTTCCAAATGCTCAAATTAAAACTAACACTTTTTTTATTTTTACCAGCTTTAGTATTTTCTCAAAATGAAAAATTTACGGTAGAAAAATTAAAACAAGACCTAACTACTTTTAGACAAATTAGAGAAAAAGCAAATTCAGGTGTTTACAAATACCGAACAAAAAAGCAAATTGACAGCATTTATTCCTAGGCATTTACACAATTAAAAGAGCCTAAAGATATAATAGGTTTCTACAAAATAATCACACAAATTACTGACTTATAGGGCAGTGCACATAATAATACAAAAATTAAAACACAATTTTCGATTGTAAATTTAGAACAGGATGTCCCTAAAAAAACAAAACAGCTTTTCGGACGAGGTATAATACCTCATTATGAGGTAAAGCAAACCTTCGATGATTTTATACAAAACAAAGACACGCAGTTAGAATATACTTTAAAATTAATTGAGAAAAAGTAAAATGAAAATCCAGTAAACAATTCAAAAAATTGTGTAAGCTTTTTTTATGATGATTAAAATAACTTTACAATACTAAAAAACCAAGTTTATGAAAAAGTTATATTACACATCCAATATTCTCCTATTATTCATCTTAGTTGTATTAGGTTCATGCAAAAAAAATGAATCTACTGAAACGAAGGAAAAAGCAAAACCCAGAAAAGCAATTGAATATAAAAAGCCACAATCTATTGGATTTCATTTTGAAAAAACCAAAGAATGGCTAAAAGTAAATGAGTCTGACAGCAGTAAACTTAAGATAGCTTATGCTATAAATAGAACAGATAAAGCCAATTTCGCAAAATTAGATTCAGTGGTAATTCCGTCTGATTTTAGTGGCGATATTGTTTATTATCTTCCGTTTCCGTTGCATGTTGCGGCCTTAGAAGAAGTTTCAAAAGTTATAATTTTCTCCTATCCCACTCAGGCATTTGCCGCTTACGAAAATGGAGAATTAGTTTATACCGGACCAACAAATATGGGAAGAAAAAAAGATCCTACGCCAACTGGATTATTTTTCACCAACTGGAAAGCCGAAAAAACAACCAGTACTTTTAATGATGAATGGGACTTAAAATGGAATTTTAATATCGAAAATAAACTAGGTGTTGGTTTTCATGAATATGCATTACCTGGTTATCCGGCGTCCCATTCTTGCCTAAGATTACAGGAAAATGATGCCAAAGATCTTTACAAATGGGCAGATGAATGGATATTAAAAGATAAAGAAAATGTAAAAGTTAAGGGAACTCCGATAATTGTTTTTGGAAGTTATAATTTTGACGGACCAAAACCTTGGTTGGGCTTAGTTAAAGATCCTAAAGCTTTGGACATTTCAGAATCTGAAATAGAAACCCAAACTCAACCTTTTATACAAAAGATTTTAGACAATCAAAAATTGAGAGAAGCAGAACAAACTCCTACTCCTTAATTATAGCATAATAACTAATTTTCAATTTCCTCACAGATTCAGCCGATACTAAATGTATTGGCTGTTTTTTTTATATTAATTTAGCAAAGTCGCGAAGACATAAAGCTTATTTTTAAAGTTTAAAACCTTGTGTTAGACGCACTGCAGTAAGCTTCTACGGCAACATTGCGTATAAAACCTTTGTCCCTTTGCACCTCCGTTCCTTTGCAACTTTGAATCTTTTTTTCAATAAATAAGCGAAAGTTCATTTATTATTAATATCTTTGTACTATAATTAATTTCAAATTATGAGAACAAGAGACACAAATAAGGAAGAAATTGTAAAGCAAAAGGCAATTGAAATGCTTGTTGCACAAGGTGTAGAAGGATTCGGAATGAACCGTTTAGCAAAAGAATGCGGCGTTTCTGTTGCTACATTGTATATCTATTATTCAGACAAAGAAGATCTTATTCGTAAAATTGGAATCGAAATTGGTAAAAATTTCTTTGAAGAAATGTTGGTTGGTTTTTCATCTGAAATGTCGTTTGTGGATGGTTTGCGTCAGCAATGGGAAAACCGCTCGAAATTTGCGATCAATTTTTCTTTGCAAACTACTTGTCTGGAACTGTTAAAACATTCTAGTTACGGCGATGCTATTTTAGCGGAAATCACTTCGGATTTTAAAGATCAAATGTCAAAATTTATTACCAAATCAATCGAAAAAAAGGAACTTCTTCCCGTTACTTTCGAAGTTTTCTGGAGTATTGCTTATGGATCACTTTATTCTCTTTTAGAACTTCATAGAGAAGGAAAATCGATGTCCGGAAAACCTTTTGTTTTTACTGAGGAAATTAGAGATGAAGCTTTTAATCTGGTTATAAAGGCTTTGACTCCTTAATACAAAAATCAATAACAATTGCAATAACAAAATTCAATTTCAAAAATCAATCTCAATATCAAAAATCAAATTCAATTAAACTACAATATCAAATTTAAAATACAATATCAATAAAATGAATACTTCACTTATAAAAAATAAAAAAATCGCCATTATTGGTGGTGGACCAGTTGGATTAACAACTGCAAGGATATTACAGGTAAACGGTGCTGATGTAACCGTTTACGAAAGAGACATCAATGCACAAGCCCGAACTTCAGGAGGAACTCTTGACATTCATTCAGATTCCGGACAAAAAGCAATTCAAAAAGCAGGGCTAATGAAAGAGTTCTATGAATATGCAAGACCAACAGGCGAGAAAATGGCCGATATGCACGGAAATATTACTGCAGACGAAATGCCTGATGAAGAAAATGCTTATTCAAGACCTGAAATCGATCGAAATGACTTAAGAAAAATAATGCTGGATAATCTTAATGAAGATACCGTTATTTGGAACAGTCAGTTAACCAACATAGAAAAACATGGAGACCAATATACTTTAGATTTTAAAAACGGGACATCAGCAACTGCAGATTTTGTAATTGTAGCAAATGGAGGAAGATCTAACGCCAGAAAATTTGTAAGCGATGAAGAACCCCAACTTTCAGGCACTTATATTATTCAGGGCGAAATCGAAAATCCGGATCAGGCTTATCCGGAGTTCAAACCCAAATTTGGTAACGGAAATGTAATGGCAATGGGAGATCAGAAAATGTTTTATACGCATACTTTACGCAACGGATCGGTGCATTTTGGAGTGTCTTTTTTTGCAGATAAAAACTGGATTTTAAATAATAATCTTGATTTTAAGGATAATGCTTCGATTATTGCATTTCTAAATGAAACCTTTAAAGATTGGGGCGAAGATTATAAGTCAGTATTTAATACCTCAACTGATTTTTCAGGATTACCTTTAAGATTATTTTCTTTAGAAAAGCCCTGGAAAGAGCATTCAGATATTACGTTGGTTGGTGATGCAGCGCATCTTATGCCACCATTTGCAGGAGAAGGCGTTAATATGGGGTTACTCGATGCTTATCATTTAACTGAGAATCTCACTAATGGAAAATTTGAAACATTACAGGACGCTATCGACGATTATGAACAAAAAATGTTTAATTATGCTCTGGAAGCACAACGAACTACAGCTAGAATGGAAAAATTACTTCATTCTGATGTTAGCACAGAACAAATCTTAAATAGTCGCGGTGAATGATTAAAGGATATTAAAATAAAAAAGGCACAAGAGTTGGTTCTTATGCCTTTTCTTTTATATTGAAAAATAAAAATTATCTTGAATAATTTGGAGCCTCTTTTGTAATCGTTACATTGTGTGGATGACTTTCAGTAATTCCGCTTGAGGTGATTCTAACAAAACGTCCGGTTTCCTGTAATGTTGGAATATCTTTTGAACCACAGTATCCCATTCCGGCACGAAGACCTCCAACAAACTGAAGCATACTTTCGTTTAATTCTCCTTTATACGGAACACGACCCACAATTCCTTCCGGAACTAGTTTTTTAACGTCGTCTTCAACATCCTGAAAATAACGATCTTTAGAACCTGTTTGCATTGCCTCAACAGAACCCATTCCGCGGTATGATTTGAATTTTCTTCCTTCGAAAATAATAGTTTCTCCCGGAGATTCTTTTGTTCCTGCTAATAATGAACCTAACATAACACAATCAGCACCTGCAGCGATTGCTTTAGGAATATCTCCTGTATAACGAATTCCACCATCGGCAATAACAGGGACACCTGTTCCTTTGATAGCTGCTGCTACTTCTAAAACTGCTGAGAATTGAGGAAAACCTACTCCGGCAACAATACGTGTAGTACAGATAGAACCTGGTCCGATACCTACTTTTACACCATCAGCTCCATTTTCTACTAAATATTTAGCAGCTTCAGGAGTAGCAATGTTTCCAACAATTACGTCTATTTGTGGGAATTTTGATTTTACTTCTTTTAAGGTATTAACCACACCTTCTGTATGTCCGTGAGCTGTATCGATAATAATGGCGTCAACTCCTGCAGCAACTAATGCTTCGGCTCTTTTAACAGCATCACCGGTAACTCCAATGGCTGCAGCAACTCTTAAACGACCAAAAACATCTTTATTCGCGATTGGTTTTTGAGTTAATTTTGTAATATCTCTAAAGGTAATTAGGCCAACTAATTCGTAGTTAGCATTTACTACCGGTAATTTTTCGATTTTGTGTCCTTGCAAAACTACTTCGGCTTGCTCTAATGAGGTTCCTTCGGCAACTGTAACTAAATTTGTACTGGTCATTACCTCAGCAATTGGTCTTGATCCGTTTTTTTCGAAACGTAAATCACGATTGGTAACGATTCCTTTTAAGATTTTGTTTTCGTCAACGATTGGAATACCGCCAATTCCGAATTCTTTCATGGCATTTTTTGCATCTGCAATAGTTGAGTTCATTGGTAAAGTTACCGGATCAATGATCATTCCTGATTCGGCACGTTTTACTCTTCTAACTTTCGCAGCTTGTTGCTCGATTGTCATGTTTTTATGTAAAACACCAATTCCGCCTTCCTGAGCCATAGCAATTGCCATTGAACTTTCGGTAACGGTATCCATAGCAGCTGATACTATTGGAACATTTAGTGTTATATTTCTTGAAAATTTTGATTTGATACTCACTTCGCGGGGAAGCACATTCGAGTAGTTAGGTACTAATAATACATCGTCGTAAGTTAAACCTTCGCCGATAATCTTGGAGTTGTGTGCTATCATGGTGCAATTTCTAGTTGAATTGCGTGCAAATATAGTGAATAAATTGGAAACTTGAATGCTAACTTATTCATAAATTTAAGTTTACAGGAAAGTTCTTATAAATGAAACAGGCCTAGCCCTGATGGAAATGGAAAGCCACGAAAGGTAAAACAACATTTTTTTCCGGGATTAAAAAGCGACCAGCGGAAGCTCTTTTAAGACCGTAGAAAAAAAGTTGTTTTGCCTGAGTGCTTGTAATGCACAGCAGGAATAGCTTCTTTTTATTGTTTTTAACCTCAATACGTAATTATAGCATTAAAGTGGTCCCGACTTCGCATGAACTGATAATAAAACTCAGGTTCCAGATAATTAAATATTTTTTTTTCTTAATATAGGAAAAACTAATCCTCTGAATTCTGGAAAACAAAATTAAAACCTATTTGAAATGCCATACTATTGGCTTTTGAAATGTCTTTGTATTCGAGGACATTATTAACAAGGGCATACATATTGAGTTTTCCGAGTGTTCCTGAAAGTCCAAAACCGATGTTCTTATGGGAATAAGAATCGTATGTATAAGTGGCTTTGAAATCTAGTTTATTGAAAATACTGCGTTTGTAAAAAGCGGTTAGTGCCACAAAAGGTTCAACTGGCATAGACATGGCAAACAATTGCCCGCCAACTGCATTAATATATTTTCGGGTTACTTTTCCTTTGCAATTACATTCGTCATCAGATCGGGATTCTCCGAATGAGTATTGTATGGAAGAATAAAATTTTGTTGGCCGCCAAGTGGTATATTTGCTGTACAGTGTGTCTCTCGGAATGGCTTTGTCAAATTCATCAAAGATATTTTCGGGCTTATTTGCAGGATCAAAACTAGGATTTACTCCTTTGTAATTATAAGTTCCTTTATAGGTTAAGGTCTCCAGATCTTTGGTATGTCTTATAAATCCCAAATCGACAATACTTGCTGTAAACTGAAGATTTTCTTTGAAATAATAGGTAAGGCCGGCGTCAAATCCTAAACCTAAGCTTCCGTTAAAAAAAGTATTGTGGGCGATATCGCCTGCAATGCTTCCTTGGTATTCATCTTTTGTAAATGCGGCGATTCCAGAAGTTTTAATTTCTAAATTGGACGATATTGTTTGTGTATAAATATTTGGTGTTCCGGCAACTTGCCCTGTATAAATAAATCCTGAATTTTTGGTTGATGTAGCATTGGCACCACTGGAATATAATTTGGCACGCCCTCCAAGAACCAGTTTTTCATTTATTTTTTTATGAAATCCAACGTGAAATACTGAAAGTACTTCGGCTCTAAGACTCAGGTCGGCGAGATTGAATGATTTTCCGATATAATCCCGGTTTCCGTCTAATGCTAATATCGCAGGATCTTTGGGAACATACATTAAAAAATCGAATTCCTGATAGGCTCCAAACGAAATATAGGACTGACTGTCTTTTCCTCCTACTCTAAATCCTCCTGAAAATATTTCCAGCTGCTGATTAACCTGTGCTTTATCTTTACTTGAAGAATTATTAATAACATTTCGAAGTTTATCATTAAAATCGACTCCATTATTAGCAAACAAATCATAGACAGAAAAACTGCTGGAACCTAAATTGGCTGAAATTCCGGATAAAACAGGAACTCCAAAATAGAATTTATACGACACATCGGCTCCGGGATTTACCATTGACGATTGTGGGATTGCTGTAAAATTATACAGGAGTTCTTTGTTTTGAGCCAAACAAGAGAACTGAATTATCAGCACTATAATTAGGTATGTTTTTCTCATTCGATTACCATATATACGGTTGCACCTGATCGCAATTTTAAACTGCCTGTACTATTTTGATCTAATGCCGGACCCGGAGCCATTTTGACAAAAAAAGCAATTTTAACCGTTTTTTTCAAAAGGTCTAATCTTTGGTTTTCGAATACTTCTGTGGGATATTTGATAATATTTGTAGTTCCTGAATAGGCCGGAATTGGATATGAATCGGTTTCGAGAGTCTGACCATTTGCATCCAAAAGCACCATATCGACAGTAAAAGCCCTGATTATAGTGTTTTCAATTTCGAAATCAAGTTCGGCTTTTTTTAGATTGTCTCTAAAAAATTTATCTTTAAAGGCATCAAATTCCTGTTCATCAAATATAACCTGACCTCCTCCACTACTAGCCAATTGCGTTGCCGGAACATCAAAATAAGCAAGATTTGCCACAAAAACAGGCTCTAATTTAAGATCTTTTACCTGATTAAAATCAAGATTACTCGAACAGGAAAGGAATAAAGCAGACAAGAGCAGTACCTTAGAAATCCTTTTTATAAATTTTACTTGCATAACTTAGTTATTTGTCTCAATAATAAACAACGCTGTTTGTGAGCACTTATTATATGCTTTGATATGTAAAGATAAATTATCCCTAATGATATTTTCCAAACAATTTTGATGCTTCATTATAAGCGCTTTCAAAACTTAGAGAGTTTAGTCCTGTTATTTTTTTATGAGCTGTAAAATAAGAAATAAGTTTTTCTGTTGGCATATTTCCTGTTAGTTTATCTGTCGCCATAGGGCATCCGCCGAATCCCTGAATAGCACCATCAAAACGGGTACAGCCAGCTTTTGACGCTGCATCTATTTTCTCGAACCAGCTGTCTGGTGTGGTATGCAAATGCGCGCCAAATTCGATTTGAGGATATTTTGGAATTAAATTTGAAAAAAGATATGTTATCACTTCCGGCGTTGAGCTACCAACTGTATCTGAAAGCGATAAAATCTTGACACCCATTCCGGCTAATTTTTCTGTCCACTCGCCTACAATTTCAACATTCCACGGATCTCCATACGGATTTCCAAATCCCATTGAAAGATAGGTTACTACTTCTTTATTTTTTTTATCGGCGATTTCCAGAATTTCTTCGAGCGTAATCAATGATTCTGCAATTGTTTTATGAGTATTGCGCATTTGGAAATTCTCAGAGATAGAGAAAGGAAATCCTAAATATTGAATAGGCTCGTGTTCTGCTGCCTGAGCTGCTCCTTGTGTATTGGCAATAATAGCTAGCAGTTTACTGGTTGTTTGAGATAAATCGAGTTGTGCCAAGACCTCAGCTGTATCCTGCATTTGTGGAATTGCTTTTGGAGATACAAAACTCCCAAAATCAATCGTATCAAAACCTACTCTTAGCAAAGCCTGTATATACGAAACTTTGTTTTTAACAGGAATAAAAGTTTTAATGCCTTGCATGGCATCACGTGGACATTCGATAATTTTGATTTCTTTATTCAAAGCTTACTCTTTTGTAAAGGCTAAGTTAGTTCCTTTTTTAAAGAAATAAAAGTTATAATCTTCTTTTAACTCTAGTATTACTAAAAAGGGTAATAAGAATCAATATTACTCAAATAGGTAATAAATACAAATATTACCAAAAAAAGTAATAATTAAAAATATTACTTATATTTGTAATATAAATTTTATTATTTTTAACTATATTTGATATTATGACGAGTGTAATTACAGGGGATATTATCGATTCCAGACAGCAAAAATCCAAACATTGGGTGGAAGATTTAAAAAAGATACTTTCTGCGTTTGGAGAAACACCAGGTCAATGGGAGGTTTACAGAGGTGATGAGTTTCAGGTCGAGATTAAAAATCCTGAAGAGGCTTTGTTGTCAGCCATTTTAATAAAGGCACATTTAAAAGCTATAAAATTAGATGCCCGAATGAGTATTGGCTTTGGAGATAAAACTCATAATGCTGAAAAAATTTCAGAAAGCAATGGATCTGCGTTTATGTATTCAGGTGAAGTTTTCGAGACTTTAAAGAAACAGAAAGTAACGCTCGCTATGCGAACAGGAAATACAAGTATAGATGAGAAAATGAATCTGATGCTGCAACTGGCTCTGACTTTTATGGACAACTGGCTTGCACAATCTGCTGAATTTGTGGCCCTTGCAATAGAAAACCCTGCTTTATCACAAGACGAATTGGGACAAAAACTAGGAATCAATCAGGCTGCGGTGAGCCGAAGACAAAAACGAGCACAATTTGATTTGGTACTACATTTAGATCGTTATTTCAGAACACAAATAAAACTACTTAGAACGTTATGATTGTATTTATAAAACTACTTTTAGCACATTTACTAGGCGATTTTATATGGCAGCCAAACTCGTGGGTGGCTCACAAAGAAATCAAAAAATACAAAAGTGTTTATTTATACTTTCATATCCTTTTGCACGGAATTCTTGCAGCGATTTTAGTTGGTGAGATTCAGTTTATTCCCTATGCAGTTTTAGTTGCCGTAACACATGGCATTATTGATTTAATCAAATTAAATTTCCAAAAACAAAAAACAAAACGAACCTGGTTCATTGTCGACCAGATAGCACACGTTCTTGTTTTAATTCTGGTCGTATTACTTTATCAAGGCGAAACTATCAACTTTTTATGGTTCGATAATCAGTTTTGGGTTTTATTGACGGGGGTTTTACTACTAACCAAACCAACTTCCATCTTTATCAAAACAGTCATTTCGATCTGGCACCCTGAAAGTCAGGATAGCAATCTGGACAACTCTCTAAGCAAAGCAGGAAATTACATTGGTATACTAGAGCGCTTATTTGTTTTCTGCTTTATCCTAACAGGACATTTTGAAGCAATCGGATTTTTATTGGCAGCAAAGTCTGTCTTTAGATTTGGAGATCTAAAAGAAGCCAAAGACCGAAAACTTACCGAGTATGTTATGATTGGTACTCTGATAAGTTTTGGAACTGCGATTCTTACAGGATTAATGGTTCAGACGTTGATTTTACAACTGCTTTAAAACTTTTTTATTAATTGCTTTAATTAAGGCCGGGCCTTCGTAAATAAAACCAGTATATAATTGCACCAAACTTGCTCCGGCATTTAGTTTTTCAATCGCATCATCTGCACTATGTATTCCGCCTACACCAATAATAGGGAATGCTTTGTTGCTTTTTTCCGAAAGAAAACGAATTACTTCTGTTGAACGTTTTGCTAGTGGTTTTCCGGATAAACCTCCCATTTCTACTTGATTAACAGATTGTAAACCTTCTCTCGAAATAGTCGTATTGGTTGCAATTACACCTGCAATTTGAGTGGTTTTTACAATATCAATAATATCTAATAATTGTTCGTCTGTAAGATCGGGAGCAATTTTTAAAAGAATTGGTTTTACTTTTTGAGCACTTGTTTTTTGTTTTTCGATATTTCTGTCTTGTAATGTCTGTAATAAAGCCGTTAAAGGCTCTTTATCCTGCAAGGCTCGTAAATTAGGAGTATTTGGAGAACTCACATTTACCACAAAATAATCAACATGATCAAATAAGGCATCAAAACAAATAATATAATCGTCTACCGCATTTTCATTTGGTGTAACTTTATTTTTTCCAATATTTCCGCCAATCAAAACTCCTGAATTCTTTTTCAAACGCTCTACAGCTTCGAGAACACCTCCGTTATTAAATCCCATGCGGTTAATAATTGCCTGATCTTCTTTTAAACGAAACAAACGCTTTTTAGGATTTCCTTCCTGACCAACGGGAGTTACAGTTCCAATTTCAATAAAACCAAAACCAAAATCAGAGAATTCTTTATATAACTTGGCATCTTTGTCGAATCCCGCAGCAAGTCCTACCGGATTTTTGAATTTGATTCCGAAAACTTCACGTTCCAGACGAGTATCTTTTACTTCATAAACTGATCTTATAATTGCCGAAACTCCAGGGATTTTTGAAATAAATTTTACAAATGAAAAAGTAAAGTAATGTACTTCTTCGGGATCAAACCAAAAAAGTATCGGACGAATTATCAATTTATACATAAGAGTGTTGTGTGTGTTTTCGAGTGCAAATTTAATTATAAAACCTGAAAATGACTATGAATTATATCAACTGTTTGCATTGTTTACTATTTATCAAATTAAAATATAATAGAAAAAGGTTGATTTTTTATTTCTCTAAAAGGGAAAAAAATTTTAAGACGATTTTATACAACCATCCTTATAATACTTTTAAACAAATAGTTAGAAAAAATAAAAATCCATTTTCATTTGAAACTACTCATAGATTATTACCGTTTCTATTTAGATAGTAACATTTTTAATTTGAAAAAAAATTATCTAAAAAGATTCTTTTTATCGCTATATTACTCTTTTCCGTACAGGCAGTTTAGTCCTTTTTAAGCCAAAATAATTTTACTTTTTCAATATTACTCTTATTTTTATGATAATTCTAATGAGTTTAAAACACTGTAAATAAAATAATGGAAGAAAAACCTTGCAAAACAAACACTTTATATGCTTATTTTTTTATAGCCAATTGATCATATTACATTATAAAATTGTCGTTATGCAAGAAATACAAAAATTAACTCTATAGGATAACTATAATTTAAGGTTATTTTTTTTAACTTTATCCCCACTTATAACTGACCAACATAAAATACCTCCATAATGAAAAATAAAACTTATTGGATTCTGGTAATTCTCACAATCTCAATCATATCGATCGCTTACGGTTACACTAAAATTATTGTTCCAAAACAAAAAATAGCCGCAATGGATTGTGCCGAAACCCCAAATCCTTCTGATTCATCTTTATTTAAACCAACAATTGAAAATAAAAACAAACCTCCTTTAAATGAAGCACCAAAAGGCATGGTCTGGATTCCAGGCGGAGAATTTTCTATGGGAAGCAATGTCGAAGATGAAAGTTTATGCAGTATTAAAGGTGTTACAAAAGATGCCGCACCTATACATCAGGTATATGTAGATGGTTTTTATATGGATCAAACCGAAGTAACTAACGACCAATTTGAAGCCTTTGTCAAAGCTACAGGATATAAAACTTTAGCAGAGATAAAACCAACTCACGAAGAATATCCTGATGCGCCAATCGAAAATTTAGTTGCCGGATCAGCTGTTTTTACTCCTACTCCTGGTACAGTGAATTTAAACAACTATATACAATGGTGGACTTATGTACAGGGAGCAGACTGGAAACATCCGGAAGGCGCCCGAAGTTCTATAAAAGGAAAAGGCAATTATCCGGTTGTTCAAATTTCATACGATGATGCAGCGGCTTATGCTAAGTGGGCTGGCAAAAGATTACCAACTGAAGCTGAATGGGAATTTGCTGCACGCGGCGGCAAATCAGGACAGCTATACGCCTGGGGAAATACATTAAAACCTAAAGGAAAATTCCAGGCTAATATTTATCAGGGGCACTTTCCTGTAGAAAAAGGAGATACCGGCGAAGATGGCTACATTGGCATCGCGCCTACTGCACAATTTAAACCAAATCCTTATGGACTTTACGATATTGGAGGAAATGTCTGGGAATGGACCAACGACTGGTATACCGCAGATTATTATGAGGTTTTGAAAAAAAGTGGTAAAGTAACCAAAAATCCTCAAGGTCCTGAATCATCATACGATCCGGGAGAACCAAATTTACCTAAAAAAGTACAACGCGGAGGATCATTTTTATGTACAGACCAATATTGTACCCGCTATATGGTAGGCACCAGAGGAAAAGGAGACTATAAATCACCAGCAAACCATATTGGTTTTAGATGTGTGCAATAAAGTTTTTTTTTGCAACTAATTGCATTAATTAGCGCCTAATTTCAAATAATTATAAATCTAATTTCATGAATGCAAATTTGTAAAATTGGATTTTTTTATGACGCTTCTTAATTCGTGAAAATTCGTTAAATTCAGGGCAAACCTTTTTCATTCCATTTTTTTATTTTCATAATTTAGAGCTTCACAACGCCTAATTATTTGCTTATATTTGCTAAAAATTAAAAGAAATGCAACATATCATAGATCGTTTTATCAGTTATGTAACAATTGATACGGAATCAGATCCAAATTCAAAAACAACTCCAAGTACAGAAAAACAATGGAATCTGGCTAATAAACTGGTTGAAGAACTAAAAGCAATTGGTTTATCAGATGTTACCATAGATGACAAAGCATATATCATGGCGACCTTACCAAGTAATGTAGACCACGAAGTACCTACAATTGGTTTTGTATCACACTTTGATACTTCGCCTGATTTTAGCGGTGCAAATGTTAAGCCTCAAATTATAGAAAATTATGACGGCAAAGACATTGTTCTAAACGCCGAGAAAAACATTGTTTTATCTCCGGATTATTTTAAAGATTTATTACAATATAAAGGACAAACCATAATCACAACTGACGGAACTACTTTGTTAGGAGCTGATGACAAGGCCGGAATTACAGAAATTGTTTCAGCTATGGAATATCTGATTCAGCACCCTGAAATTAAACACGGAAAAATCAGAATTGGTTTTACGCCTGACGAAGAAATTGGTCGTGGCGCTCATCATTTTGATGTAGAAAAATTTGGCGCACAATGGGCTTATACCATGGACGGAAGTCAGATTGGTGAATTAGAATATGAAAATTTTAATGCTGCCGGAGCCAAAATTACCTTTAAAGGAAAAAGTGTCCACCCCGGTTACGCCAAAGGTAAAATGATCAACTCTTTGCTAATTGCCAATGATTTTATTAATGAGCTTCCAAAAGATGAAACTCCGCAGGAAACCAAAGGTTACGAAGGCTTTTTTCATGTTCACCATTTAAACGGAAGTATAGAAGAAACCGTTTTAGAATTGATTATTCGCGATCATAACAGAAAGAAGTTTGAAAAACGTAAAGACCTGATTGCTAAAATTGCGAAAAAGATCAATAAAAAATTCGCAAAACAATTTGGCGAAGATATTGTAATCGCCGAAGTAAAAGACCAATATTACAATATGAAGGAAAAAGTTCTTCCGGTAAAACATATTGTCGATATTGCCGAGAAAGCAATGAGAGAATTAAACATTAAGCCAATCATAAAACCAATTCGCGGCGGAACTGACGGATCGCAATTATCATTTATGGGATTACCTTGCCCGAATATATTTGCCGGTGGTCATAACTTTCACGGAAAATATGAATATGTTCCCGCTGAAAGTATTCAAAAAGCAACTGATGTAATTGTAAAAATTGCCGAGCTAACTGCTATACCAGGCATTTTTGATGTACCAGAAAAACCTAAAAGAAAAAAATAAATTGGAACCTAATTCTGATAAAAAACATTTTTGGGACAAAGTTAATCATTGGGAAGAAGAACTTCTTTTCCTTAAATCGATTCTTGACAAAACGGAACTTGTTGAAACTATAAAATGGGGTGGGCCAATTTATGTCTATAACAAAAGAAATGTTATTGGGATTGGAGGTTTTAAAAATTATTTTGCGATTTGGTTTCTGAACGGAGTTTTTCTAAAAGACAAAAAAAAGAGACTTATCAATGCTCAGGAAGACAAGACAAAATCGATGCGTCAATGGCGTTTTACTTCAAAAGAAGAAGTTAACGAAAAAGAAGTTTTAGAATATATCAATGAAGCAATCGAAAACGAAAAGCAGGGAAAAATCATAAAACCTACTAAAAAAGAAGTTATAGTTTCTGAACTACTTCAAAAAGAAATGGTTCAAAACCCAACTTTAGCAGAAGCTTTTGAAAAATTCAGTCCTTACAAACAATATGAATTTCTGGAATATATAGAAACCGCTAAACAAGAAAAAACGAAATTAACGAGAATAGAAAAAGTGATTCCGATGATTTTAGCAAATGTTGGGCTGAATGATAAATACAGATAGAAAACTCAATTCCAATTATTAATGCCATACTGAGCGAAGCCAAAGTATCAAATTCTAATAAAACCTTTGTCAAAGTTTAAAACTTTGACAAAGGTTTTTTCTTTTTGTCATCCTAGCTAGAATTAACCATAAAGCTTATCCAGGAAGTTTGTGATTTCGACGAAGGAGAAATCTTTACAAGAAACTCCGCTATCAAAACCTTCAATTTTTTTTGAGCTACTAACGAAGATTTCTCCTTCGTCAAAATGACAAAACCTCAGTAAATCAGGTTAAAAAAAAATCCCAAACTCCATTTGGAATTTGAGATTTTTA
>Ga0194135_10000022_pt1 | contig 91495 bp, 108 predicted proteins | sample LitLau_LLRF_2013_FD_134024 | JGI IMG/M metagenome (GOLD analysis project Ga0194135, IMG submission 134024) | Freshwater sediment microbial communities in response to fracking from North America - Little Laurel Run_MetaG_LLRF_2013 (version 2) | ecosystem: Environmental > Aquatic > Freshwater >...
GAGAGGTAAGACTGTAAAAACTACATTTTTCAAAGTTTTCAATTTTTAATTTAGATTAAAAATAATATTTAATTTAATAGTTTCCAAGTGAAAAGAGACTGTAATTTTTCCCCTATTAAAACGGGTTGGATACCTATACAGACTTTATGTTTTTTGTACTTTTTTCCAAGTCAAAAGTAAGACTGTAAAAAATGGATTTTTGAACTTTTTCATTTTTAATTTTAGTTTTAATTTAATATTTAATTTAATAGTTTCCAAGTGAAAAAGAGACTGTAATTTTTTCCCTATTTATTTTGGGATGGATAACCACCCAGACTTTATCTTTTTTCTACTTTTTCTCGAGTAAGCACATAGACTGTAAAAAATGGATTTTTGAACTTTTTCATTTTTAATTTTCATTAAAAATAATATTTAATTTAATAGTCTCTAAGTAGCAAGTAGACTGGAAATCAATACAATTTAAGTTTGAGTAATTTCTTCTTTCACTGCAAATTTCTCCTCAATGAATTTAATAGCAGTCTTCTGAATTTTCTGTATAGTCATTTTAGAGTCGTCTTCTATAGGAATAACAATTTTGTGTGTATAGCTTTTAATAACATCTTTCATAATGTCAAGTTGAGTCTGAAGATAATCAAGTGTTAAAAGTAAATTTTGTCTGTCTTTTTCTGACATGAAATATTTTTCATCAGAAGGTATTTGCTTTTGTTTACGATAAACCCTAAGATTTTTAATAGCTGATGCTTTTAATTCTTCCTCTGAATGATATTTTTTTGGTCTCCCAAGAAATTTTCTACCAGGATAAAACTCAGGATCTTCAATTTTATTATCAGTGCTCATTTTTTATTAATAAAGACTATTTATTTTTTGGTACTTTTTCTATACTTCAGGGTATGTCATACTCGAGCATCATTAATTTTTAATAACTTCCAAGTAAAAAAGAGACCCACCCAGACTTCAGGTTTTTTAGAGTTTTTCCGAGTAGTCCCAGAGACTGAGAAAAATGGATTTTTGGAACTTTTTCATTTTTAATTTTAGATTAAAAATAATATTTAATTTAATACTCTCCGAGTAAAACAAAGACTAATATTTTTTCCCTATTAAAACGGGTTGGATACCTACACAGACTTTACCTTTTTCTGAGTTTTTTCCGAGCAAGCACATAGACTGTAAAAAACAGATTTTTCAAAATTTTCAATTTTAATTTTCATTTAATTTAATATTATTTTTAATATCTTCTAAGTAAAAACAAGACTGAGGATTTTTCCCTATTAATTTTGGATGGATAACCACCCAGACTTTGTTGTTTTCTAACTTTTTTCCAAGTAATCCAGAAGACTGTGAATTTCAGATTTTCCAATTTTTTTATTAAAGACTTTTAAGCCGTCTCCGGGAGTTTTTATTTTTTATTAATCAAATATTTTAATTAAAATATTTAGTTTAAAAATCTACATTAAATGATACATCATTATTTTCTGAAGTAAGAGGTCTGCTGTATTGAGTAACTCTCTTGTCAAAGAAATTAGTCTTACTTTCTAAATTAATAGTCTCCATCCAGTGGAAAGGATTTTCTGTGTTGTAAATAGTCTTCTCTATTACTTTCATAGCAATTTGGTCAGCAGTAAATTTAATATACTTGATCATTTCTTGTGAGTTAATACCAATTAGATCAACTGGAATAGCTACTGTAATAAATTCTACAGCAAGATCAACTGTCTCTTTAATCAACTCAACAACTTCTTCTTCTGGAAGTTTGTTAATTACTAATTTATACATTTCAATGCCAAAAGTAGTATGAAGTCCTTCATCTCTGGCAATAAATTCATTTGCCATAATTAATCCAGGCATAAGCCCGGACTTGAAAGTTTTAAAATAAAAAATACTGGCAAATGAACCAATAAAAAGAATACCTTCAATAGCAATGAATAAAACAAGTCTTCTTGGGATAGTAGTAGAATTCTTTAATACAAAGTCTTTCATCTTACCAATAACAGGCACAGTAGTCGTAGCATTAAGAATAAATTCGATTCTTTCTTTCGAGTCAACTAAATTCAAAGGAAAATCTTGATAGGTCAATACATGCACATCTTCCATTACTTTTTGTCTGTTGTAGAATCTCTTTGCTTCGGGAATAGTTATATGCTTAGTAAAATCTTCAATATTGTCAATCACGAGCTGATCGAAGACTGAAAAAAATGCAAAGTTTAACTCTAAAAAATGCTTTTCATCATCATTTAATTTAGTATCCCAGTCGATTTTATCTTGGGAAAAAGGAATTTCAAGATCCACCCAATTAACTGCTTCAGATTGACGAAATAATTCCATCAAGTGAGGATACTTATAGGGTTTAATTATAAGTCTGTTTTCAGCAGGATCGGTAATTAATTCGTAAGAAGACATTTTTATTTAAATAAAAATATTAATTTTTTAAATCAATTAATATAAATGTCAGCTATACAAAAAACAAGTATAGATACTTTGTTAAGCGAAGACACAAACGAAATTAATAAAGTCTATCTTGGTAATAGCTCTAAAGATAGATTGAATTTGGTCTCGAGCGTCCTTGAGCAAAAATTAGGAAAGAATTATATTTTATTGTTGTTAATAACAGCAATATTAGTTGGTATACTTATTTATTCTTTACTTTATACATGATATTTTAATTAATATAATTAAAATTTTTAAAATTCAAAGAGAGGGTCAAGATCATTAGCTTCTTCTTGTTCCTCTTTACTTTCTTCAGTCTTCTTAGGCTCAGGAGTATAAAATTCACGAATACGCAATCTGTTTTGAAGAATCTTCACACGAACAGGATCACGAGGACCATTATAGTTAACACCTTCAAACTCATCTTCTTTAGTTGATTCGCGATAATAGCAAACCAAGCGAGCTTTCATTAACTTTACTAAATAATTTTCCATAATCTTATCAAGTTCGATAATAAGTTCAATAATCTTTCCAGGTGGGATTGAAAGTACCCAAGTATTCATTTCTTCACTAATACCTCGAAATCCAGAATAATCAATCGGAAGAGGAGTTCTAATTTCTTCTCCATTTGCAAGGCATTCTCGGCGTTTAGCTCTTTGTTCTTCATTGTATCCAGCCCAAACAGGTTCAGCTGGATCACGAGCGCGATCCAATCTGTTTTGATCGGTATAACCTGGCCAATCTTGCAAAACAAAATGCCAGCGTCTAGATGACTTGCGCAAATCATTATTACGAAGTCTAGGATTCATATCAAGAATCGCATGAAAATCAAACTTTTGATTTGCTTTATCATATGAAAGAGTATAAAATTCCTTAATCTTTTCAAGAGTATAAGCAGATACTTGGCAAGGAATGAATACCTTTTCATCCTCTTGATCGAGGGCTTCAAAGCAAGCATTAAGAAAGCCAATCAATTTCACTGCTTCAACAGGAATTTGAACATATTCATTTGTATTACTCATGATAGCAATAGTTTTCTCAAGAGTAATCTTGTTTTCAGAAACAACGGTAGTACCGTCAAGAGATTGAATTGATTCGAGAGAAGCGATAGACATCTTTATTGTTTTTATTTCTTATTTATTTTGTCTTTAAATATGTCAATTAAATCGAGCTTCCAGTTTTAAAAAAATTATACATATTTTTATTAAAAAAAATCAAAAACTCCAGATTTTTTTTAGAAAAAATCAGAAACTCCGTGTTGAGTGATTCGAATACCTCCGGAAGTACCGCATTTTCTTGCATTGAAGCCTCGAGCCATACTTGCTTCTTTGCTGATTCCGAGATTCTTATTTACATATACTTTCTTAGCTTTTTGTTGCTCCAGTTTTTCATTAAAACCATCTTCCTCAAGCTCTTGACGAAGAATATCATCAAGTTCTTCTAAATTATTATTACGATTCATATATGCTTCATTCACTCCAGTGATATTAAAAACGTTCTTGAAGCTAGGTTTCTTAGGAGGAGAAACAATATCATTAAGTTCAAGAGCTCGAGTCATCTCTTCAGTGATTTTTCTTGAAGCTTCATTGATATTAGGATTAAGACTACTATTAGCAAGTAAACGCTGGAACTGATCCGAACTCATTGCATTTGGTCTATGTTTCACTCGATTCATAGCATCTTTAATGATTTCGAGGTTTTCATTTGGAGTATAAACCTCATCATCTTGAACCTCTCGAGATTGGTTTCCTCTATAGAAGTAAGGGCGACGAATGGAAAATGACATTTTCTTTTGGCAAGTATTATAACTTTAAATACGATATTTATTAATAAAATGTTATTTATTTTTATCAATAAATTGAAAGCTGCTTGGGCTATATGGAACACAGACGATGAATCTGTTATTCATGGAGAGATGAACTCTGTGATCGACCCTTTGACACGGGCTTTAGCTATAAAAAATATCGATGAACTAAAAATATCATGCAGTGACGAATTTACTGTAGACTTTGTTAATAAATGGTTACCAGAATGGATGGAACTCGGAGAAAAAGAAGAGTATCATTGGGTTTGGGACAAACTAAATAATTATAAAAACTATTCAGTGGTTTGGAGTAATGCCTACCCTGAAGAAATGGATTATATGAATAGATTAATTTTAAATGAATATTAAAATTGTTTTTAAAAATTTCCTGCTGCATGCCTTAAGGTCTTAATAGTTCGCCGTTTCCAATCGTTTCCGACAGCTTTTTCACTCATGCAGTAGATATCTCCATGATTTAATTCAAACTTAATTTTTTCCGAAATAGGCTCCGAGTGCTGATACCATTGGAAATAAAAAGGAAATGTATCTCCGAGCCTTACTCCTATAACTTTTTTACGTTCCGAGTCTCCGTGAAACCCAATATAACATTTTTCTATATCGTAATAATAATTACCTTCACATTCTAATTTTTTAGCCTTGTCTCCAAATACACGATGAAGTCTATTTCTTAATTTCTTGAGTCTCTTTACAGAAGAGTAGTCAATTACAGTTCCTTTCCCTTCTTCAAAATTTGCTTCTTGAGAGAACTCGGAGAAACATAAATTCCATCTCGCTTTCTTGTTTACAACTCTTCCTCTCATTAATGCTTTTTTATCTGGATCAAGAGAAAGTTGTTCTAACCATAAATTTTTTACCGAGCAAAAAGCAGATACTCCATTTCTTGCAATTAAAAAATAGGCATCAGTCTCTTTATCTAAGACAACTAGTTCGCATTCAATACCTTTCTCTTCGAAAATAGTTTTAGCAGCAATTAAATCATCATAAGTAAACCCTTTCTCTGAAAGGTTTCCTATTTTTTGCATACCATGATGATTCTCTGCTTGATCTCCAAAAGTCAATGTAATAGTGCTCATTTAAATAAGTAATATAATTTATTTAAATTTTAATCAATTTAAAAATGTTAAATTTAGAATTAATAAACTGTTTAAAGAATTTTTCAAAAGACATTAAACAAAAAAGTAAAAGATATATTATATAGTAATCCTGCAGCTATTCACTTACTCGAAGAAGAGTATTAAATGACTTTAATAACTTATTTTTATACAAAATAAAAATGTTGCATTTAGAATTAATAAACGATTTAAAGAGTCTTTCAAAAGAAATTAAAGCAAATAAAAATACTAAGTTATGTAATTTACCATCTAATCCTGCAGCTATTCACTTGTTAGATGAAAATATAAAAAGAGTAGACTTGATGTATTTATCTAGAAATCCTGCTGCTTTGGAATTGCTAAAGAAAAATCCGAATAAAATACACTGGATGTTTTTATCTGAAAATCCTGCTGCTTTAGAATTACTTGAGAAAAATTTAGACAAAGTATGTTGGTTGATTTTATCTTCAAATCCTGCTGCTTTAGAATTGCTCGAGAAAAATTTAAACAAAGTAAGTTGGTTTCATTTATCTAAAAATCCAGTAGGTATTAAGTTGCTGGAGAAAAATGTAGACAAAATAAATTGGAGCCAATTATCTCAAAATCCTTCAGCTTTGGATTTATTCGAGAAAAATTTAGAAAGTATAGATTGGTATTTTGTATCTAAAAATCCTTCAGCTTTGGATTTACTCGAGAAACACCCAGATGAAATAAATTGGGATGTGTTATCTGTAAATCCTGCTGCTTTGGGATTACTTGAGAAAAATCTAGATAAAATAAACTGGAAATGGATATCTTATAATCCTGCTGCAGTTTATCTTTTAGAGAAATATCCAAAAAAGATAGATTGGATACGACTATCGGTTAATCCAGCTGCTATACATTTACTCGAAGAGGAGTATTAAATGATTTTAATAACTTATTTTTATTTAAAATAAAAATGTTACATTTAGAATTAGTAAATGATATAAAGAGTCTTTCAAAAGACATTAAACTAAATAAAAAATTTGAAGATTATTTGAGAGATCTAAATAATAATCCTGCTGCTATTCATCTGCTTGAGAAAAATCCAGATTATTGGCGGCATAATTTATATTATAACCCAGAAGCTTTGGGTTTACTTGAGAAAAATCAGGATAAAATAGACTGGCATGCTTTATCGTGTAATCCATCAGCTTTGTGTTTGCTTGAGAAAAATTTAGATAAAATAGACTGGGATTATTTATCTAGAAACCCATCATCTTTGTATCTACTTGAGAAAAATTTAGATAAAATAAACTGGACGTTATTATCATTTAATCCTTCTGCTATGTACCTGCTTGAGAAAAATCAGAATAAAATAGATTGGCTGAGTTTATCAAGAAATCTAGCAGCTATCAAGTTGCTGGAAGAAAATTTAGATAAAATAAACTGGACGTTATTATCATTTAATCCTTCTGCTATGTACCTACTTGAGAAAAATTCAGATAAGATAAATTGGGGATCTATACATTTTAATCCTTCGGCTATAGGGTTACTTGAGAAAAATTTAGATAAAGTAAACTGGGAGTTTTTAGCAGAAAATCCTGCTGCAATGTATTTGCTTGAGAAAAATTTAGATAAAGTAAGCTGTTGGTCTCTACCTTGTAATCCTTCTGCTATACATCTACTCGAAGAAGAGTATTAAATGATTTTAATAACTTATTTTTATATAAAATAAAAATGTTACACTTAGAATTAATAAAAGATTTAAAGAGTCTTTCAAAAGACATTAAAATAGGTAAGAAAGTAGATTGGGATATATTATGTAGTAATCCTGCAGCAATTCACTTGATAGAAAAAAACTTAAAAAGCATAGATTGGATGTATTTATCTAAAAATCCTGCTGCTATGTACTTATTAAATAAAAATCTAGATAAAATTAACTGGAAGATTTTATCTCGAAATCCTGCTGCTATTGAGTTGATTAATAAAAATCAAGACAAGATAGATTTTTTTAAGTTATCTCAAAATCCTGCTGCTATACACCTGCTGGAGAAAAATCAAAATTATATATTGAGTTGGATATCTTATAATCCTGCTGCTATGGGATTACTCGAGAAAAATCCGAATAATGTGTATATTATGTGGGTATCTAGAAATCCTGCTGGAATGAGTTTACTCGAAAAAAATGTAAGATGGATAGATTGGGGTTTTTTATCTGAAAATCCTTCTGCTTTGAAATTACTTGAGAAAAATATAGATAGGATAAATTGGGAGAAATTATCTGGGAATCCTGCTGCTTTGGGATTGCTTGAAAAAAATACGGATAAGATAAATTGGTGTTATCTCTCTTTAAATCCATCTGCTTTACATTTACTTGAAGAAGAATATTAAACGACTTTAATTAATTATTTTTATGCAAAATAAAAATGTTACACTTAGAATTAATAAAAGATATAAAGAGTCTTTCAAAAGACATTAAAATATATAAAGAATTAAAAAATGAGATGGAAAATATTGATTTTGATAATTATTTTTGGCAAGAATTAAGTAGTAATCCTGCTGCCTTACATCTGCTAGAGAAAAATCAAGATAAAATAATGTGGGATAGGTTATCTTCTAATCCTGTTGCTGTGTGTTTGCTTGAGAAAAATCTAGATAAAGTAGATTGGAAAGAAATATCTGATAATCATACAGCTTTGCACTTACTTGAGAAAAATCTTGATAAAGTAAGTTGGAATATTTTATCATGTAATCATTTTGCTATTCATCTTCTTGAGAACAATCCTGATGAAATAGATTGGTGGGAATTATCTACTAATCCCGCTGCCATGTGTTTACTTGAGAAAAACCTAGATAAAATAGACTGGGAAAGTTTATCTTTTAATCCCGCTGCATTGTGTCTACTTGAGAAAAATCTTGATAAAATAGACTGGGAAGGTTTATCTTCTAATCCTTCAGCTTTGTATTTGCTTGAAGAAAATCTAAACAAAGTAGATTTGGAATATTTATCTTATAATCCTGCTGCTGTGTGTTTGCTTGAAAAAAATCTAAACAAGGTAAATTGGCGTTTTTTATCATCTAATCCTGCTGCTTTGAAATTACTTATGAGAAATAAAGATAAAATAAAGCTTTATTGGTTAATTTCTAATCCATCAGCTTTACATATACTTGAAGAAAAGTATTAATTGATTTTAATTACTTATATTTATTTAAAATAAAAATGTTACATTTGAATTTAATAAAAGATATAAAGAGTTTTTCAAAAGACATTAAACTAAATAAAAATGTCTTTGTTGAAACGAAGAATGAAGATTATTGGGCAGAATTAAGTAGTAATCCTGCTGCTATTCATTTACTTGAGAAAAATCCGGATAAAATAGATTGGTATGAGTTATCTTCTAATCCTTCAGCTTTGTGTTTACTTGAGAAAAATCTAAACAAGGTAGATTGGGAATTATTATCTTCTAATCCTGTGGCTATACACCTGCTGGAGAAAAATCCAAGTAAAATAAAGTGGAGATTTTTATTGTCTAATCCTGCTGCTATGCATTTGTTTAAAAATAGTCCGAGTAAAATATATTTGAATGATTTTTCGGGAAATCCCGCAGCTTTGTTTTTGCTTGAGAAAAATCTAAATCTAGTTTATTGGCCTATATTATCTGCTAATCCTGCTGCTGTTAGATTGATTGAAAAGTGCCCAAATAAAATAGACTGGCGTGAGTTATCTTCTAACCCTTCAGCTCTGTCTTTGCTCAAGAAGAATAAAAATAAAATATATTGGGAAGAACTTTCCGCCAATCCTTCAGCTTTATGTTTACTTGAGAAAAATAAACATAAAATAGATTGGACCGAACTAAGTAGTAACCCTTCTGCGATTGATTTACTTATAAAAAATAAAGATAAAATAGATTGGGAACGAGCATTTTCTAATCCTTCGGCTTTATGTTTACTTGAGGAAGAATATTAAATTAAACACTTATTTTTATTACAAATAAAAATGTTAACTTTAGATTTATTAAAAGTATTTCAAAAGACATTAAAATAGATTGGGACAATTTATCTGGAAATCCTTCTGCTTTGCACTTACTCGAAGAAGATTATTAAACGACTTTAATTACTTATTTTTATTAATAATAAAAATGTTACATTCCAATTTAATAAAAGACATTAAAAGTCTTTCAAAAGACATTAGACCAAGTAAAAATGTTGAGGCTAAGCTAAAGAATTTAGACGGTGACTATACATTTTGGTGGGAGTTAAGTAAAAACCCTGCTGCAATACATTTACTTGAGAAAAATAAGGGACTATTAGACTGGGAGTTTTTATCTATGAATCCTACTGCGTTGTCTTTGCTTGAGAAAAATCCAAATAAGATAGCCTGGGATTGTTTATCTATTAATCATGAAGCTTTGTTTTTACTTGAGAAAAATTTAGATCTAGTTTTTTGGGAATATTTATCTTGCAATCCTGCTGCATTGCACTTACTCGAGAAAAATCCAAATAAGATAAACTGGATTCGCATGTCGTTAAACCCTGCTGCTTTGTTTCTGCTTGAAAAAAATCTGGATAAAGTAGACTGGGAATATTTATCTAGCAATCCAGCAGCAGTAGAGTTACTTAAATCCAACCAAGATAAAATAAATTGGGAGTTTTTATCTAGCAATCCTGATGCTATAGAGTTACTTAAATCCAACCAAGATAAAGTAGAATGGGGGTTTTTATCAGAAAATCCTGCTGCTATAGAATTACTTGAGGCTAATCTGGATCTAGTTTATTGGTGTGAATTAGTTGAAAACCCTTCAGCTATCCATCTGCTCGAAGAAGAGTATTAAACGATTTTAATAACTTATTTTTATTATTAATAAAAATGTTACATTCTGATTTAATAAAAGATATTAAGAGTCTTTCAAAAGACATCAAAGTAAATAAAAATATAGCTGAAATAAAAGAAAATAATTTGGATCATATGTTTTGGAAAAAGTTAAGTAATAATCCTGCTGCTATGCATTTACTTGAGAAAAATCTAGATTTAGTTTGCTGGAATCGATTATCTTTAGATCCTTCTGCATTGTATTTGCTTGAGAAAAATCTAAACAAGATAAATTGGTATGGATTAGCTAGAAATCCATTAGCTTTAAAACTACTTGAGAAAAATCCAAAAAAGATAAGCTGGATTCATTTATCTCACAATCCATCAGCATTAGAGTTGCTCGAGAAAAATCTAGATAAAGCAAATTGGTTATATTTATCCGGAAATCCTGCTGCTACGTTTTTACTTGAGAAAAATCTAGATAAAGTAAATTGGGTATATTTAACTGGAAATCCTGCTGCTATGAATTTGATCGAGAAAAATCTAAACAAGATAGATTGGGGGTTTTTATCTGACAATCCAGCAGCATTAGAGTTGCTCGAGAAAAATCTAGATAAAGCAAATTGGAATTGGTTATCTCTGAATCCTGCTGCAATATATTTACTTGAGAAAAATCTAGATAAAATAAACTGGGAACAATTATCAGTAAATTATGCTGCTATTAGCCTGCTTGAGAAAAATCCAAATAAAATATATTGGTGCAATATGATTCATAATCCTTCAGCTATCCATCTACTCGAAGAAGAGTATTAAACGATTTTAATAACTTATTTTTATTAATAATAAAAATGTTACACTTAGATTTAATAAAAGATTTAAAGAGTCTTTCAAAAGATATTAAACTAAATAAAATTGTTGAAGCAAAAATAGAAAAGAATTATGAGTACAGTAATGGTTATCTGCAGGAATTAAATAATAATCCTGCAGTTTTGCATTTGCTTGAGAAAAATCCTGATAAAATAAATTGGAATGCTTTATCTTTTAATACATCAGCTTTACATTTGCTTGAGAAAAATCTAAATCTAGTTCATTGGACTGTATTATCTTCTAATCCTGCTGCTATGTATTTACTTAAGAAAAATATAAATAAGATAGTCTGGTATGATTTATCTAAAAATCCTTCAGCTTTGTATTTACTCGAGAAAAATCATAAAAAAATAGATTGGATTTTTTTATCTTCTAATCCTGCTGCTTTGTATTTGCTTGAAAAAAATTTAAATAGAATAACTTGGCATAATTTATCTTCTAATCCTTCAGCTTTGTATTTACTTGAGAAAAATATAAATAAGATAAACTGGTATTATTTATCTATTAATCCTTCAGCTATACACCTGCTTGAGAAAAATCCAGATAAAATAATTTGGGATCTTTTATCTTCTAATCCTGCTGCTTTGTATTTGCTTGAGAAAAATCCAGATAAAATAGATTGGATGGAGTTATCTTATAATCCTGCTTCATTGTATTTGCTCGAGAAAAATCCAAAAAAGATAAATTGGTATGGATTAATTCAAAACCCTGCTGCTATTCATCTAATTGAAGAAGAGTATTAATCGACTTTAATAACTTATTTTTATTATTAATAAAAATGTTACATTTGGAATTAATAAATGATTTAAAGAGTCTTTCAAAAGACATTAAAATAAATAAAAATATTGAAGATGAAGTAGAGAAGAATGTCTCGAGGTATACTTTTTGGGGAATGTTAAGCGAAAATCCTTCAGCCATACATTTACTTGAGAAAAATCTAGATCTTCTTCGCCTGGATCGATTATGTGTTAATCCTGCAGCTATGTATTTGATAGAGAAAAATATAGATCTTGATAATATATGGTGGGGGTATTTGGCAACAAATCCTGCTGCTTTGTATTTATTTGAGAAAAATCCAAATAAAATAGTTTGGGATTGGTTATCAATAAATCCTGCTGCAATAGGATTACTGGAGAAAAATCCAAATAAAATAAATTGGTCAATGTTATCTCGAAATTCTGCTGCTTTGTATTTGCTTGAGAAAAATCTAAATTATGTTGATCGGAAATGTTTATCTTCTAATCCTTCTGTTATGTGGTTACTCGAGAAAAATTTAGATCTAATTGATTGGGATTGGTTATCTAATAATCTTGCTGCATTAGAATTGTTAGAAAAAAATCCAAATAAAATAAACTGGGAAATAATGTCTCGAAATCCTGCTGCTTTGGAATTACTTAAGAAAAATATTGATAAAATAGACTGGGATATGTTATCTCTAAATTCTGCTGCTATCGAGTTGTTAGAGGCTAATATGGATAAAATATCTTATATTGGTTTACCAAAAAATCCTGCTGCTATCCATTTGCTCGAAGAGGAGTATTAAGGTTAAATAATTATTTTTATTAAAAATAAAAATGTTACATTCTGATTTAATAAATGATATAAAAAGTTTTTCAAAAGACATTAAAATAAATAAAAAAGCAGATTGGAAATTTTTATCGTATAACCCTGCTGCATTTCATTTATTAGAAAGGAATCCGGATAACATTGACTGGGGATATTTTTCAGAAAATACCGGAGTACCGTTAAACTATTATTTAAAATATCAGGATAAAATAGACTGGAAATCTTTTTCTCGTAATCGGTTTTACACACATTTTAATTTTGATTTGAGTTACCTAGCACAAAACATATATGCTATAACACCTGATAATGAAAAACTTTTTGAACAAATTGGTTGCTGGGATGAGCTTTCTGTTAATCCTGCTGCTATATATTTATTACAAAAGAATGAGGACAAGTTAAACTGGGATTTATTGTCTCAGAATCCTGCTGCAGTGCATCTATTAAATCAAAATCCGGATAAAGTAAACTGGAATATTGCTTGTTGTAACTATGCTATGCCTGTGAAAAAAATCAATTGGGAGTTTCTGTCTTCTAATGCAGCAGCTATAAACCTTCTTGGAAAAAATCTAAACAAGGTAAATTGGAATATATTTCCAATTAATTATGCTGCTGCGAGTTTGCTTGAAGAAAATTTAGATAAAGTAAATTGGAAATGTATGTCTGTAAATCCCTCTGCTGTCCATTTACTCGAAGAAAAGTATTAATTGATTTTCTTAACTTATTTTTATTAATAATAAAAATGTTACATTTTAATTTAATAAAAGATATAAAGAGTATTTCAAAAGATATTAAATTGGCAAAAAATATATGCATGTCTGGTTTATCTAGTAATCCTGCTGCTTTACATTTACTCGAGAAAAATCCTGATAAAATTGATTGGGATTATTTATCTAATAATCCTGCTGCTATTGATCTGATAAAGAAAAATCTGGACAATATAAACTGGGGGTATTTATCTTTTAATCCTGCTGCAATTGAGTTGTTAGAAAAATATCCAAATAATATATGCTGGGAATATTTATCTGAAAATCCCTCTGCTATGATGTTGCTTGAAGAAAATCAAAATAAAATAGATTGGAAAGCTCTGTTTCGTAATCCTGCTGCAACCAATTTAATAAATAAGAAAATAACTGATGATAAGGTATACTTTAAGAACATTTTTTTCAATCCCGCAGCTATGTGTTTAATAGAAAAATATCTGAGAAATAACATAGACTGGGAATATCTATGTTATAATCCTGCAGCAGTCGGGTTATTAGAGAAAAATTTAGATAAAATAGAAAATTCAAATGGACTATCAAAGAATCCTACAGCTTTGGGATTACTTGAAAAAAATCCAAATAAGATATACTGGGGTAATTTATTTGAAAATCCTGCTGCTATTGATCTGATAAAGAAAAATTTAAATGTTGGTGTTTACAAAGGTGCATTAGCTCGAAACCCTTCTGTTTTGCATTTACTTGAAAAATATTAATTGAATTATATAACTTATTTTTATTAAAAATAAAAATGTTACATTCTGATTTAATAAAAGATATAAAGAAGTTTTCAAAAGAAATTAAAATAATTAACCTTGACGATATGTGCTGGAATATGATTTCTTCAAATCCTGCAGCTATGTTTTTATTCGAGAAAAATATGGATTTGGTTAATTGGGAGTATTTATCTTATAATCCTGCTGCTTTATTTTTGCTTGAGAAAAATCCTGATAAGATAGATTGGAGAAATTTATCAGAAAATCCTGCTGCTTTAGGATTACTTGAGAAAAATCTAGATAAAGTAATTTGGTAAGGGTTATCTGAAAACCCTGCTGCTTTACACTTGCTTGAGAAAAATCTAGATAAAACATATTGGCAAGGGCTATCTTCTAATCCTGCTGCTTTGTTTTTGCTTGAGAAAAACCAAAGCAAGATACACTGGAGTTTTTTATATAATAATCCTGCTGCTATTGATTTGATAAAGAAAATAAAAGGTAAACTTAATTTGAGAAAATTATCTCGAAATCCTGCTGCTGCTGATTTAATACGTTTAAAAAATGTAGATTGGTATGATTTAACACAGAATCCTGCTGCCTATACTTTAATAATAAAAAATTTAAAAAAGGTACACTTGAATGTACTGTATTCAAATCCTGCTGTTTGGCATTTACTTGAAGAATTTATTTGTGTTTAAAATAAAAGATATAAAGAGTTTTTCAAAAGAGATCGCATTAAATAAAAATGATAGTAAAATATTATTTATGCTGACTTTTTATTATCTTTTTTTTAATCCTGCTGTCACTCATTTAATTAAAAGCTTTTAAATAATTATTTTTATATAAAATAAAAATGTTACACTCGGAATTAATAAAAGATTTAAAAAGTTTTTCGAGAAAGATTAAATTAAATAAACCTAAATACAAAAAAGCTAAAATCGACTGCATTCGACGCAGTGACGAAGAACATATTCCTTTAGAACATATTCCTTTAGAACATATTCCTTTAGAACATATTCCTTTAGAACATATTCCTTTAGAACATATTCCTTTAGAACGATACTGGCTTTTGATTTCTATAAATCCTAAATATATACCTCTACTCGAGAAAAACCAAGATAAAATATCTTGGGCGATGTTATCTCTAAATCCTGCTGCTATGGAATTACTAGAGAAAAATTTGGATAAAATAAATTGGACTATGTTGTCTATAAATACTTCTGTTATTCACTTGCTTGAAGAAAATTTAAATAAAATAAATTGGAATTTATTAGCAAAAAATTCTGCTGCTATGGGATTACTTGAGAAACATTTAGATAAAATTGATTGGGAATCTTTATCTGAAAATCCTGCTGCTATTCACTTGTTTGAAGAAAATCTAGATAAAATACGGGTAAGCGGGTTATCACAAAATCCTGCTGCTTGTTATTTGTTCGAAGAATATTAACTGATTTAAAAATAAATGTTTATTTAAAATAAACATGTTACATTATGATTTAATAAAAGATATAAAGAAGTTTTCAGAAAAATTTTTACCAGGTAATGAAAAGATTGAAAAAATTTCCTATCGATTGGAATTATCAATGAATCCTTTGGCTATTGAATTTCTTTCTAAAAACCCTGGTAAGGTAGATTGGGGTTTTTTATCTGAAAATACTACTGATATTAAGTTGCTTGAGAAAAATATAGAAAAAGTAGATTGGCATAAGTTATCTTATAATCCTGCTGCAGTGTGTTTATTAGAGAAAAATCTAAATAAAATTGATTGGTATCATTTATCTGATAATCCTGCTGCAGTGTGTTTATTAGAACAAAATCCTAATAAAATATTTTGGGATAGATTATCTGAAAATCCTGCTGCCATTAAGTTACTGGAGAAAAATCCAGAAAAAGTAGATTGGTATAACTTATCTTCAAATCCTTCTGCTATGAATTTATTAGAAAAAAATCTAAATAAAATAGTATTAGGAGAATTGTCTAATAATCCTTCTGCTTTGAAATTGCTTGAGGAAAATTTAAATGAAATAAATTGGAAATGGTTATCATATAACCCTGCTGCTGTGGAGTTAATTGAGGAAAATTTAGATAGATTATATTGGGAAGAGACATGGAATCATTTAGTTATCACTCCTGCTATTTGGAAGTCACTTGAGAAAAATCAAGATAAAATATGCCAGGATCTGCTATCTAGCTATAAGCGAAATCGATTCGTTAAGTATAATATATCTTGGAGAGCTTTATCTGGAAACCCTTCTGCTATTCATTTACTTGAAGAAAATTTAGATAAAATATACTGGGACAGTATTATACGTAATCCTGCTGCGATTCATTTGATTGAGGAAAATCAAGATAGAAGAGCCTGGAATTATTAATCGATTTAATAACTTATTTTTATTACAAATAAAAATGTTACATCTGGAATTAATAAAAGATATAAAGAAGTTTTCAAAAAGATTTACATCTGAAAATATAACCCCAAGAGATTTATCTAGGTTTTTATCAGCAAATCCTGCAGCTGCTAACTCTCTTTCTAAAAACCCAGATAAAATAGTTTGGGATGATTTATCTGAAAATTCTGCAGCCATGCACCTGCTTGAGAAAAACCTAGATAAAATAGATTGGTACAGATTGTCGTATAATTCTTCAGCTCTTTGGTTACTTGAGAAAAATATAGATAAAATAAATTGGGGCGGATTATCAGAAAATCCTTCTGCTTTGTATTTGCTTGAGAAAAATATGAATAAAGTTGATTGGGAATATTTATCTCGAAATCCTTCTGCTTTGTATTTACTTGAAGAAAATATAGATAAGATAGACTGGGAATTGTTATCATATAATCCTGCTGCTTTGCATTTACTTGAGAAAAATATGAATAAAGTTGATTGGGAGTATTTATCATTAAATCCTTCTGCTTTGTATTTACTTGAAGAAAATTTAGATAAAGTAAATTGGGGATTGTTATCATATAATCCTTCTGCTTTGCATTTACTTGAAGAAACTATGGATAAAATAGACTGGGAATTGTTATCATATAATCCTGCTGCTTTGCATTTACTTGAAGAAAATTTAGAAAAAGTATACTGGAGTAGTATAGCAAAGAATCCTGCTGCTTGTTATTTGTTCGAAACTTATTAATTGATTTAAAAAATTATTTTTATAAAAAATAAAAATGTTACATTCCGATTTAATAAAAGATATAAAAGGGTTTTCAAAAAGGTTTACACAGGATATCCAATTTCTAGATTTCATAGGATTATATGCACTGTCTGCCAATCCTGCAGCAGTAGATTTTCTTTCTAAACATCCGGATAAAATTGATTGGGAAAGTTTATCAGAAAATCCTGCAGCATGGGACTTACTTGAGAAAAATATGGATAAAGTAGATTTTTTTGGGTTATCTGCAAATCCCTTAGCTGTAAGTTTGCTTGAGAAAAATTTAAATAAAGTGGATTGGGAGAAATTATCAGAAAATCCCGCTGCAGTTGGGTTGCTTGAAAAACATCAAGATAAAATATTCTGGGATTGTTTATCTGGAAACCCTGCTGCTATGTGTTTACTTGAAGAAAATATAGATAAGATAGACTGGGAATATTTATCATTAAATCCTGCTGCTTTGTATTTACTTGAGAAAAATTTAGATAAAGTAAGTTGGAAGGAGTTATCTAGAAACCCTGCTGTAATGGATCTACTTAAAAAACATCCAAATAAAATAATTTTGAAATACTTATCTAATAATCCTGCTGCTTTGTTTCTACTTGAGGAAAATGTAGAAAGTACAGATGAATATTATTTATCTGATAATCCTGCTGCTATTCACCTACTTGAAGAAAATCAAGATAAAATAGACTGGGAAAGTATTGTGAATAATCCTGCTGCTATTCACCTGTTTGAAGAAAATGAAGATAAAATAGACTGGGAAAGTATTGTGAATAATCCTGCTGCTATTCACCTGTTTGACGAAAATGAAGATAACATGGGGTGGGAGTTTTAAAAACTTATTTTTATTAAAAATAAAAATGTTACATTTGGAATTAATAAATGATATAAAGAGGTTCTCAAGAGGGTTTAAAGTAACTTCTCAAAATAATATAGATTGGGAATTTCTATCTAAAAATCCTGCAGCAATTCACCTGCTTGAGGAAAATATGGATAAAATAGACTGGTTTTTTCTATCACTTAACTCCGCAGCTTTACACTTACTTGAGAAAAATCTAGATCTAGTTAATTGGTTTAATTTATCTTCTAATCCTGCTGCTTTGCATTTGCTTGAGAAAAATATGTATAAAATAGACTGGTATGGGTTATCTTTAAATCCTGCAGCAATTTACCTGATTGAGAAAAATATGGATAAAATAGACTGGTTTAATTTATCTCAAAATTTTGCAGCTTTTGGATTACTTGATAAAAATTTAGATATAATTAGTCAGTATTGTTTATCAGGAAATCCTGCAGCAATTCACCTGATTGAGAAAAATATGGATAAAATAGACTGGTATAGCTTGTCTGGGAATCCTGCAGCATTGTTTCTACTCGAGAAAAATATAGATAAAATAGATTGGAAGTTGTTAAATACAAATCCTGCAGCTATACACTTATTTGAAGAAAAATATTAATTGATTTTAATAATTTATTTTTATTATAAATAAAAATGTTACATTTGGAATTAATAAATGATGTAAAAGGCTTTTCTAAAAGATTTATTTTAAATAATAAATGTGAAAAAAATATTTCACTGTATGGTTTATCAATAAATCCTTCTGCTATTTATTTTCTTTCTAAACACCAAGATAAAATAGATTGGTATAGTTTATCAGAAAATCCTGCAGCACTGTTTCTGCTTGAGAAAAATCTTAATAAAGTAGTGTGGTGTAATTTATCATTAAATCCTGCAGCATTGTTTTTACTCGAGAAAAATCTTGATAAAGTAAATTGGCATGGTTTATCAACAAATCCTGCTGCTGTACATTTACTCGAGAAATATCCTGATTTAGTTAGTTGGTATAATTTATCAGAAAATCCTGCAGCACTGTTTCTGATTGAGAAAAATCTTGATCTGGTTAGTTGGGATACTTTATGTTATAATCCTGCTGCATTGAGATTACTTGAGAAAAATTTAGATAAACTTTATTTGAATCCGTTAACTACAAATCCTTCTGCAATGTCTTTGATTAAAAAATATATAGATAAAGTAGAATGGAGCTGTTTATCTTTTTTTCCTTTTACTTGGGAGTTACTTGAGAAGAATCTGGATAAAATAAACTGGAGTTCTTTATCTGGAAATCCTGCAGCTATACACCTGCTAGAAGAAAATCCAGATCTGATTAATTGGGAGCGTTTATCTAGAAATCCCGCTGCTATGCATCTACTTGAAGATTATATTAATTGATTTAAAAAATTATTTTTATTACAAATAAAAATGTTACATTCGGAATTAATAAAAGATATAAAAGGATTTTCTAAAAGAATTAAATTGAATAAATTTGCAGATTTAGCTAGTTTATCATCTAATCCTGCAGCTATTGACTTTCTTTCTAAAAACAAATCTAAAAGATGTTGGTGTTGGTTATCATCAAACCCTGCTGCTTTGGAATTGATTGAGAAAAATCTAGATCTAGTTAGTTGGACACATTTATCAAGCAATCTAGCAGCTGTTGACCTTCTATCTAAAAACCCAGATAAAATAAATTGGGGTATTTTATCTCTAAATAGCGCAGCTGGGAAATTATTTGAGAAAAATCAAGAAAATTTAGATTGGGAACTGGTATCTAAATATCCTTCTGCTATACAATTGATAGAGAAAAATCTAGATAAAATACATTGGGGGAATTTATCTCGAAATCCAGCAGCTATGTGTTTACTTGAGAAAAATATAGATAAAATACATTGGGGAAATTTATCTGGAAATCCTTCTGCTTTAAGATTATTGGAGAAAAATCTAGATAAAATACATTGGGGGAATTTATCTGGAAATCCTTCTGCTTTAAGATTATTGGAGAAAAATCTAGATAAAATACATTGGGGGATTTTATCTAGAAATCCTTCTGCTTTAGAATTGCTTGGAAAAAATCTAGAAAGAGTAAGTTGGTATTGTTTGCAATATTCAAATTTTGCAGCTTCGGATTTACTGGAGAAAAATCCAAATAAACTTGATTTGTGGTTGTTATCAGGAAATCCCGCTGCTATGCATCTACTTGAAGAAAAATATTAATTGATTTAAAAAATTATTTTTATTACAAATAAAAATGTTACATTCGGAATTAATAAAAGATATAAAAGGGTATTCTAAAAGAATTAAATTAAATAAAGGTGTATATATATGTGATTTATCAGCTAATCCTGCAGCTATTGACTTTCTTTCTAAAAATGAATATAAAATATGGTGGTGTTGGTTATCATCAAACCCTGCTGCTTTGGAATTGCTTGAGAATAATCAGGATCGAATTTATTGGTTTCAATTATCATCTAATCCTGCAGCCATTGACTTTCTTTCTAAAAACATATCTAAAATAGAGTGGATGAGTTTATCATCAAACCCTGCTGCTAGAAGATTACTCGAGAAAAATGTTAAAAAAGTGGATTGGGATTATTTATCTCGTAATCCTGCTGTTATGTCTTTAATAGAGAAAAATCTAGATAAAGTAAAGTGGGGTAGTTTATCTCTAAATCCTGCTGCTGTGTATTTACTTGAGAAAAATTTAGATAAAATAAACTGGGTATATTTATCCAGTAATCCTTCTGCTTTGAGATTACTTGAGAAAAATTTAGAAAGAGTAGATTGGAAAAAATTATCTCGAAATCCTTCTGCTTTGTATTTACTTGAGAAAAATTTAGAAAGAGTAGATTGGGAAGAATTATCAAAGAATCCTTCTGCTTTGTATTTACTTGAGAAAAATTTAGAAAGAGTAAATTGGTATGATTTACATTTAAATGATGCAGCTTCGGATCTACTGGAGAAAAATCAACATAAACTAAATTTATCAGCTGTATCTAGAAATCCTGCATTTATACATCTGCTCGAAGATTATATTAATTGATTTTAATATATTATTTTTATTTATAATAAAAATGTTACATTTGGAATTAATAAAAGATATAAAAGGCTTTTCTAAAAGAATTAAATTAAATAAAGGTGTAAATATACCTGATTTGTCATCTAATCCTGCAGCCGTTGACTTTCTTTTTAAAAACCCAGATAAAATTGATTGGGATCGTTTTTCAGGAAATCCTGCTGCTTTGGAATTGCTAGAGAAGAATCTAGATCTAGTTAGTTGGAATCTTTTATCTTGGAATCCTGCTGCAATTGAGTTACTTGAGAAAAACCTAGATAAAATAAATTGGGAAATGTTATCTATAAATCCTGCTGCTATACACCTGCTTGAGAAGAATTTGGAAAAAGTAAGTTGGTATTGGGTATCTGTAAATCCTTCCTGTATGTCTCTTATAGAGAAAAATCTAGATAAAGTAGAGTGGGAATATTTGTCTCAGAATCCCGCAGCTATGTGTTTACTTGAAAAAAATATAGAAAGAGTAGATTGGTCGGAGTTATCTCGAAATCCTTCTGCTTTGCATATACTTGAGAAAAATTTAAATAAAATAATTTATGCAGGATTATCATTAAATCCAAAAGGATTAAGCTTGCTTGAGAAAGATCTGGGTAAAACAGATTGGCATTGTTTATATTTAAACGAGGCATCCTTGGACTTACTCGAGAAACATCCAAACAAGATAAAATTACATTTTTTATCTAAAAATCCTGCATTTATACACCTGCTCGAAGATTATATTAATTGATTTTAATATATTATATGTGTTTAAAATAAAAATGTTACATTTGGAATTAATAAAAGATATAAAAGGGGTTTCTAAAAGAATTAAATTAAATAATAATGTAGAAACATCCTTATTATCATTAAATCCTGCAGCTGTTTACTTTCTTTCAGAAAACCCAAATGAGATAGATTGGGGTTATCTTTCAGGCAATCCTACATCTTTGTTTCTACATGAAAAAAATCTAAACAAGATAGACTGGGATAATTTATCTTTTAACCCTTCCGCAGTTGACTTGCTTGAGAAAAATATAGAAAGAGTAAATTGGTATAAATTATCTCATAATCCTGCTGCTGGGAGATTAATTGAGAAAAATATAGAAAGAGTAGATTGGGGTTATTTATATTTATCTCGAAATCCTTCTGCTTTGTATTTACTTGAGAAAAATCCAGATAAAATAGACTGGCATTGTTTATCTCAAAATCCTGCTGCTATACACCTGCTTGAGAAAAATATAGAAAGAATAGATTGGAAGTGTTTATCTTGGAATCCTTCTGCCTTAAGATTACTCGAGAAAAATCCAGACAAAATAGACTGGGAAATGTTAAATTCAAATCCTGCTGCTATATGTCTGCTGGAGGAAAATCCTGATAAAATATATTGGTATAGACTATCTGAAAATCCTGCTGCTACATACTTGATAGAGAAAAATCTAAACAAGATAAACAAATATAACTTATATAACAATCCTGCTGCTATGTTTCTACTTGAAATAAATTTGCGCCTGTTTGAAACTGACCTGGATGAAATAGATTGGTATGCTTTATCTGAAAACCCTACTGCTATACACTTACTTGAAGAAAAATAAATGATTTTAATATATTATTTTTATTTAAAATAAAAATGTTACATTTGGAATTAATAAAAGATATAAAAGGTTTTTCTAAGAAATTTTTTCATAATAAAAATGATCATATAAGCTTATATTGGATGACTTACCCTTATTATATAGCATCAAATTATATGTCTTTTAATCCTGCAGCTATTGAATTTCTTTTCAAAAATCAAGATAAAATAGACTGGAAATATTTATCTTTTAATCCCTCTGCAATTGAATTACTTGAGAAAAACCTAGATAAAATATCTTGGGAGTACTTATCTGTAAACTCTTCTGCTATTCATCTACTTGAATCCAACCAAGAAAAAATAAATTGGAAAAGGTTATCTTTAAATCCTGGTGTAATACACCTACTTGAATCCAACCAAGATAAAATAAATTGGGAGATGGTATCTAGAAACCCTAGTGCTATGGAGTTATTTGAAAAAAATCAAGATAAAATAGACTGGAAAGGATTATCTCAAAATCCTGTTGCAATTGACTTACTTAAGAAAAATATAAATAAAATAGACTAGAAGAATTTATCTAGAAACCCTGCTGCATTATGCCTGCTTGAATCAAATCAAGAAAAAATAGATTGGTATGGTTTATTTCATAATCCTTGTGCTATACATCTGCTTGAAGAAAATCAAGATAAATTATGGTCAAAATATATGGCTGATAATCCTGCTGTCATTCATTTAATCGAAGAAAAACAAGATAAACTAGTGCTGGAAATTATTATTAAATATTAATTGATTTTAATATATTATATGTGTTTAAAATAAAAATGTTACATTTGGAATTAATAAATGATTTAAAAAGGTTTTCTAAAAAACTTATCTTAAATAATATAAGATTCTGTGATCTAGAAAATTTATCATCAAACCCTGCAGCAGTAGATTTTCTTTCTAAAAACCCGGATAAAATAGATTGGTATTGTTTATCTGAAAATCCTGCAGCTTTGGGATTACTTGAGAAAAATCCAAATAAGATAGATTGGAGTTATATATCTGAAAATCCTTCTGCTTTGGAATTACTTGAGAAAAATTTAGATAAAATAAATTGGAGTTATTTATCTAATAATCCCGCAGCATTGTACTTACTTGAGAAAAATTTAGATAAAATAGATTGGAAGATTTTATGTTGGAATCCTGCTGCTTTATATCTGCTTGAGAAAAATTTAGATAAAATAAATTGGAAGTATTTATGCTATAATCCTGCTGCTATTCACCTGCTCGAGAAAAATCCAGATAAAATAGACTGGGAGAGTTTATGTTGGAATCCTGCCGGATTAGGATTATTAGAGAAAAATCAAGATAAAATAGACTGGGAGAGTTTATCAAATAATCCTGCTGCTTTGGGATTACTAAAAGAAAATTTAGAAAAAGTAGATTGGGATTACTTATCTAAAAATCCTTCTGCTTTGGAATTACTTGAGAATAATCCGAACAAAATAGAATGGTATTGGTTATTATATAATCCTGCTGCTTGGGACTTGATCGAAGAAAATAAAGATAAACTAGAATATTATGAAAGCGATTCTTGCTGTGAAAGCGATTCTTGCTGTGAAAGCGATTCTTGCTGTGAAAGCGATTCTTGCTGTATACCTCATACCTAAAAAATTATTAAACGATTTTAATAATTTATTTTTAATAAAAATAAAAATGTTACATTCAGAATTAATAAATGATTTAAAAAGTTTTTCTAAAAGAATTAGTGATGTAAAACAAATAAATTGGAGAGCTTTATCGTCAAACCCTGCAGCAATAGATTTTCTTTCTAAACATCCAAACAATATAGATTGGTGGAATTTATCTCAAAACATAGGAGCTCTATGTTTGCTTGAGAAAAATCTGGATAAAGTAGACTGGATGAAATTATCACATAATCCTGCTGCAATAAAGTTACTTGAATCCAACCAAGATAAAGTAAACTGGAAGTATTTATCATTAAATCGTTCTGCTGCTGATTTGCTTGAATCAAACCAAGATAAAATAGACTGGGAAATGGTATCTAGTAATCCTTCTGCATTATTTTTACTCGAGAAAAATTTGGAAAAAATAGATTGGGATAATCTGTCTTACAATCGTGCAGCTATATACCTGTTTGAGAAAAATTTAGATAAAATAAATTGGGATCTTTTATCATGTAATTCTGCTGCAATTGAGTTGCTTGAAAAAAACCCAAATAAAATAATTTGGAATTGGTTGTGTAAAAATCCTGCAGCTTTGTGTTTACTCGAAAAAAATATAGAAAAAGTAAATTGGTTTATTTTATCAAGTAACCCTGCTGCTTTGTGTTTACTCGAATCCAACCAAGACAAAATAAATTGGGAAAATTTAAGTTTAAATCCTGCTGCTATACACCTGCTTGAATCTAATCAAGACAAAATAGACTGGGACGATTTAGCTAGAAACCCTGCTGCAATACATTTAATCGGGGTTTAAATAATTGTTTTTATTTAAAATAAAAAATGATGAATTCGGAATTAATAAATGATATAAAAGGGTTTTCAAAAAGAATTACACCAAGTAATTGGAATATAACATTTGTGGAACCATATGTTTTATCCCAGAATCCTTCTGCATTAGACTTTCTCGAGAGAAATCCAGACAAGATAGATTGGGATGGATTATCTGAAAATCCTGCAGCCTTGGGATTGCTCGAGAAAAATCTAGATAAAGTAAATTGGCGAGGGTTATCTCTTAATCCTGCTGCTTTGTTTTTACTTGAGAAGAATTTAGAAAGAGTAAATTGGAATAATTTATCTCTTAATCCTGCTGCTTTGTGTTTGCTCGAGAAAAATCAAGACAAAATAAATTGGAATAATTTATCTTTTAATCCTGCTGCTATACACCTGCTTGAGAAAAATTTAGAAAGAATAAATTGGTATAATTTATCTAAAAATCCTTCTGCTTTGGGATTACTTGAAAAAAATCCAGACAAAATAGACTGGTATTATTTATCAACAAATCCTGCAGCTTTAAAGTTACTTGAGAAAAATCAGGATAAAGTAATTTGGTGGTTATTAAATGGCAATCCTGGAGTATTAGAATTGCTGGAGAAAAATTTAAATAAAATAGAGTGGTGGAACCAGATAATTAAAAATCCTTCTACTATTCATTTAATTGAAGAAAATCCATATGTTACTGACTGGGATAATAAATTTGCTATTAATCCTGCTGCAATACATTTAATTGAAGAAAATCAGAGTATTTTATCCTGGAAGGAACCTCAAGAAGAATATGATTCGAATTAAGGTTAAATATTTGATTTTATTTAAAATAAAAATGATGCATTCGGAATTAATAAAAGGTATAAAGAGTTTTTCAAAACAAATTAAATCTAATAATAAATTATTAAATGTTAATTGGACTGAATTATCGAGTAACCCCGCTGCTATTGACTGCCTGAAAAGAAATCAAGATAAAATCAATTGGATTGTTTTGTCTGAAAATCCTGCAGCTTTGTGTTTACTCGAGAAAAATATGGATAAAATAAGTTGGAATAGTCTCTCGAGAAATCCTTCTGCTTTATATTTACTTGAGAATAATCCAGATAAAATAAATTGGCCCATGTTATCAAGAAATCCTGCAGCTTTATACTTGCTTGAGAAAAATCCAGATAAAATAGATTGGGGTTGGTTATCGAGAAACCCCGCAGCATTGTACTTGCTTGAGAAAAATCTAAATAAAGTAAATAACTGGAGATTGTCTCAAAATCCTGCTGCTGTGGGATTGCTTGAGAAAAATATAGAATTGATAGACTGGGAAGTAGCTAGTACTAATCCTAGTCTTATCTGTTTGCTAGAGAAAAAATTGGAAGAAATAAAATGGGTTGATTCAGAAGATCCTGGTTTTGATGAAGAAGGAATTAAAGATTTTTATGGAGTGTATTCAAATCCTGCTGCTGTGAGTATTATAGAGAAACATTTAGATAATGTATACTGTGCAACTAGTAATCCTGCTACGTATACTTGAAGAAAATCAAAAAGAAATAGATTGGGAGAATGATATATTCATGAACCCAGCTGCAGTTCACTTAATAGAAGATACTATTTAATAGAAGATACTATTAAATGGAAAATATATTTTCCATTACTTATTAATAATAAATTACAATTTATTATAGTGTAACTCTCAAGGTATGGGTTACTACAATTATATTTTAATTTTCTAATTAAAATAAGGTTAAACAAATATTGCTTAGACCAAGAATTATGAACAGACAAAACAGATATACCAGTGTGGACTCATTAATGCCTCCAAATTATAGTAATTCTAAAATTATGCCGCATGCTCCAGCAGATACTTTATTAAATCCAGATCCTACTTACGTTTATACTGATGATTTTTTCAAACAACCTGAAGCTAATATCTTTCTACAGAATATCCAACCAAATGAGTATAGCTTTTCCATGGAAAAAACTCCTATAAATAGTAATTTGGGAATTACATATATGCCTCAAATACCACCTATATTTTCAGATCAGGTTTATACTCAAAATGGCAAATACCCGATTTACACCAGAATCGATCCGCAATTGATTCGCGAATCAGGTCCTGCCTCAAACTTGACGGATCAGCCTCGCCGCGAAGCTTGGAGTGCGAAATACTCTGATTGGGAAGTACCAGGCAGCACTGACTATAATGATATTTATAGTCCTGATTTTTCAGGTTATAGTACAGGGCTATTTAATTCATACAGCGATGTAAACAGCGGAAATACTAGCTATTATGTATCGGACTATGACAGTTATAGGTATCCTAACTTTATAGTTAGATCCAACGTGGATTTTATAGACTATACCGATCCACAGGGTAAAACAAGTCCCCAGTACGAACGAATTAGTAATTTGAACCAATACCGCCCTATAGCTGAAAGTGAATTTGTGGCTGATACCTCTTTCTTCAGAGATTCAATCATGGAGTCAAATATGAGGAAAATGAACTCTGAGAATTGGCAAGCCAGGCAAGCTCCTTTGTCCAGACAAGCAAATTCTCGTTATAGTACATATGGTTATTAAATTGATATTTTAAATAATAAATTTAAAATAATTAAAAAATATAAATGGTTATTTGTGGAAAATATAATAAAAATGATTGTAAAAAACGAGCTGAATATGGCTATGAATACAGAAAGCCATTATCTTGTAAGGAACACTTTGATGAAAAAATGGAAGAAGTTAAACGCAAACGATGTGAATACCCTGACTGTAAGTCAACCCCTTGCTTCGGGATTAAAGGGAGTAAAATTCCTTTGTATTGTTTTAAACATAAGTTGCCTGATATGTGTAATGTAACAAATAGAAAATGTATTGTTCCAGAGTGTAATGTGCTTGCGAGCTATAATTATGAAGGAAAGCCGAAGATGTATTGTTTCAAACATAAATTAGATAATATGATTAGTGTTGGTGTAAAATTATGCGAAAAAGAAGATTGTAATAAAACTCAGCCTAGATATAATTATAAAGGTGAGAAAATAGGAATTTTTTGTTCCAATCACAAACTCGATGGAATGATAAATATAAAGAAAGTATTATGCGAAGTCGATAATTGTACAGTTGGGGCAGGATATAACTATAAACATTTAAAACATGGGAGATTTTGCTTTCGTCATAAGCTTGAAGGAATGATTAATTTTAAAAATAAATATTGTGAAGCTGATGATTGCTCTACTCTTGCAAATTATGGAGAAAAAGGCACCAAAGAAGCTAGGTTTTGTGTAAAACATAAAAATTCTAATCACGTAAACATTAAAAAAAGACACTGCATAGCTGATGGTTGTTATATCACTGCTACCTATGGAGAAAAAGGAACTAAAAAAGCTAGGTTTTGTGCAAAACATAAAAATATTAATGATATTAACGTCGCAGGAAAACAATGTGAAATGCCTGGATGTTACATGCAAGCTAGATATAATAACAAAGGAAAAAAGACTAGGAAATATTGTCTATTGCATAAAAAAGACTCTATGATTAATGTTGTTTCAAAATTGTGTAAATCCCCAGGATGTGAAATAATGCCTATATTTGGATTTGAATCTGATAAAATTGTAAAATTTTGTACCAAGCATAAAGAACCTGGGATGGTAAATTTAAAGTCCAAGAAATGCGAGTACGAAAATTGTAAGAATATTGCTCGCTACAATCATAAGGGCCATACTTCTAGAATATTATGCTGTAGCCATAAATCGAAAGATATGGTCATAATGGGCGTGAAAATATGCGAACACGATAATTGTTATATCGAAGCTGCTTTTGGGTCCGAGAATGAAAATATTAAAAAATTTTGCTCGAGTCATGCTTTTACTGGAATGATAAATTTATCTACTAAAAAGTTATGCGAAATTAGCGAATGTAAAGGTACGGCAAGATATAATTTAAAAGAATTTAGAACTCCAAGATTTTGCAGTAGTCATAAAGAAGATTCAATGATTAATGTTGTATCACAAAAATGTAAGCATCCCGATTGTTATACAATTCCTATATTTGCATTTACATACAATAAACGTGAATTATATTGTGTCAAGCATAAATTAGACCAGATGGTTGATGTTAGAACCAGACGCTGTTGTATTGAAAATTGTAATAACATAGCTAAATTGGGCTATCCGGGAAAAGACGTATCTCGCTGCTTGCAACACAAAAAAGAAGGATATATTAGAAACCCAAAAAGAAGATGTATTGATTGTTTTAACTATGCATTGTATGGATCGTCTCGAGATTTTTTGATACATTGTGAAGAACATAAATTACCTCATGAAGAGAATCTATGTCTTCAGCGATGTAAAGAATGTAATAACCTTGAAATTTGTAATGCAAATCAAATTTGTTTCGAATACTGTATCAACAGTGATAATTTTTCTAGAAACAAGAAATATAAGGAACTCTTAATTAAAACTTTACTTGAAACTAATATTTCTATTCCTTTGGATTTCTATGACAGAATTATTGATTCATCTCTTAACAGATACAGACCTGACTTTGTTTATAAACTTAATAGTCATGCTGTAGTCATTGAAGTAGATGAATTTTGTCACACTAATTATAATCTAAATTGTGATAATCTTAGAATGCAAGCTATTGCTCAAGCTTTAATGATTCCGTGTTACTTCATTCGGTACAATCCAGATTCATATAAAAAGGGAAATGATAGATTGAATCCTTCGAATTATGTGAGACACAAGAAATTACTAGAATATGTTAATCATTGTATAAACACTCCAACTCAGACACTAAAAGTAATTAAACTGTTTTATCACGACACGGAAGAGATTTTTACAGATCTCGAAGAATATTAAACAGACTAATAAAATTTATGTTAAATACTTAATTTAATATCATAAAATGCCTCACTCTGAAAATGACTGCAGCTGGTGTTCAAATAGATTATTCGATGGAGAATATAGAGCAATAGATTGTCCTGAAATTGATTCTCTAAAAGATGTACTTGGTGCAAAATTTATTATATTAAAAAATTGTGATAATTTAAAATATATTGTGCTTAATGAAGAATTAAAAATTACTGAATTAGATTGTAAAAATTGTAATAGTTTACGATATATATTCTATGCAGACTGCATTGAGACTTTGATCTGTAATAACTGTAATATGTTAGATAATATAAAGTCTAAAGGCGCAAATGGTGATATTATGGATATTCCAAGACTAAAAACATTAGAAATTAAAAACAATGCAGAATTACCTATAACTATACAATTTCAAAATTTAGAAAGTTTGAATTGTGCTGGATCTAAAAATATATCCATAGGGCCAATGGCGAACCTGAAAACATTGGATTGCTCAAATACCAATAACATTATTCAAATAAGTAATTTTAAAAATTTAGAGTCATTGACTGCTAGAAATTGTCAACAAGTATTATTTGATGGGGTTAGTAAATTAAAATATATTGATATTAATATGTGCAAACAGTTTTCAGATATCTATGGTCCTAATTTTGATAAACTAAAAGAACTAGATTGTTCAAATACTGATATTGCTTTAATACATGAGTTTTTAGAACTAGAAACATTGACAGCTGACAACTGTAAAAACCTAGGATCTTTTGCAAATAACCCTAAATTACATACTGTTTCTATTTATAAGTGCGAAAAGATTGTAAAAATTTATAATAACAATTCAGCTTTGAGATTTTTAGATTGCTCTCACTGTTATAATTTAAATGAAATAAACAATATACACACATTAAAGGAAATAATTTTTTATTGCTGTACTAACTTGGATATCATGAATATGGGATTCTATAATATAGAAGAAAAATATATCAATCCATATATGAATAAACAACATGCATCTGGAATAAAATTAACTACAAATTTACCATATGTATTTGTACCAAAACCTGATTTACGGTGGTTAGCACATAGAAACCAACATAATTATTAATATATTTTATATTTACTAGAAAAGAACATAAATATTTCAGTCTCGCTTCTTTCTGGAGACTATTAAAATAAATATTATTTTTAATCAAAATTAAAAATTGAAAAAGTTCAAAAATCCATTTTTTACAGTCTTACCTCTCACTCGGTAAAAACTTCAAAAAATCTAAAGTCTGTGTAGGTATCCATCCCATTTTAATAGGGAAAAAATTCTAGTATCCTTTCTGCTCAGAAGTTATTAAATTAAATATTAATTTTATTCAAAAATGATTCAAAGTTATTAATTTCAATCTACTTTCACACTGAAACTATTAAAAATAATATTAAATTAAATCAAAATTAAAAATTGAAAACTTTGAAAAATCCATTTTTTACAGTCTCTATTTCCACTCGGAAAAAACTCAGAAAAATGTAAAGTCTGTGTAGGTATCCATCCCATTTTAATAGGGAAAAAATTCTAGTATCCTTTCTGCTTGAAAGCTATTAAATTAAATATTAATTTTATTCAAAAATAGTTCAAAGTTATCGATTCGAGTCTTCTGTCTGCTCGAAAACTATTAAATAAAATATTATTTTTATTCAAAAATAAAAATTGAAAACTTTGAAAAATCCGTTTTTTATAGTCTTACCTCTCACTCGGAAAAAAGTCTAAAAAACATAAAGTCTGGGTGGTTATCCAACCATTTTTGATAGGAAAAAATCCCAGTCTCTTTTTCTCTCGGAACCTATTAAATTAAATATTAAATTAAATAAAAAATAATTCAAAGTTATTAATTATTAGTATACTCTAACACTGAGACTATTAAAATAAATATTATTTTTAATTAAAATTAAAAATTGAAAACTTCCAAAAATCCATTTTTTACAGTCTTAAGTGTGACTCGAGAAAAAGTTGAAAAAATGTAAAGTCTGGGTGGTTATCCATCCCTTTTTAATAGGGAAAAAATTATAGTGTGTTTTCTACTCGAAAGCTATTAAAATAAATATTAAATTAATTCAAAAATAAAAATTGAAAACTTTGAAAAATCCAAAATTCACAGTCTATGAGATTGCTTGAGAAAAACTCCAAAAAACCTAAAGTCTGGGTGGTTATCCATCCCATTTTAATAGGGAAAAAATTCTAGTGTGTTTTCTACTCGAAAGCTATTAAAATAAATATTAAATTAAATCAAAATTAAAAATTGAAAACTTTGAAAAATCCAAAATTCACAGTCTCTGAGGTTACTCGGTAAAAACTCCAAAAAATGTAAAGTCTGGGTGGTTATCCATCCCGTTTTAATAAGGAAAAATTATTAGTCTCAATTCTGCTCAGAACCTATTAAATTAAATATTTATTTTAATCTAAAATGATTTAAAATTATTAATATCAGTCTCATTTCACACTGAAACTATTAAAATAAATATTAAATTAAATCAAAATTAAAAATTGAAAACTTCCAAAAATCCGTTTTTTACAGTCTTTGAGTTCACTTGGAAAAAAGTTGAAAAAACCTAAAGTCTGGGTGGTTATCCATCCCATTTTAATAGGGGAAAAATTCTAGTATCCTTTCTGCTCAGAAGTTATTAAATTAAATATTAATTTTATTCAAAAATAGTTCAAAGTTATCGATTCGAGTCTTCTGTCTGCTCGAAAGCTAATAAATTAAATATTAAATTAATTCAAAATTAAAAATTGAAAACTTCCAAAAATCCAAAATTTACAGTCTTTATTCTCACTCGGGAAAAACTCCAAAAAACCTAAAGTCTGGGTGGTTATCCATCCCTTTTTAATAGGGAAAAAATATCAGTCTGATTTTCACTCGGAACCTATTAAATTAAATATTATTTTTATTCAAAAATAAAATTGAAAACTTTGAAAAATCCATTTTTCCCAGTCTTTGTTCCTACTCGGAAAAAACTCAAAAAAATGTAAAGTCTGTGTAGGTTATCCATTCCATTTTAATAGGGAAAAAAGTTTTAGTCTTCTTTCTACTCGGAAGTTATTAAATTAAATATTATTTTAATTCAAAAATTAAAATTGAAACCCAAAATTCTTAGTCTCTGTTTCCACTCGAAAAACCCTTATACTTATCTGTATCTTCTTTTCACTTGGATAATATTGGTCTTTATCTTTTTTATCATCATCCAACTTCATAATTATTTTTTTATATTCCTATTGAAAATATGAACAAAAATAATACCTTCAGATACATAACTTCATCTGAAAAGACAGGTACTGTAAATGACATTTCCCTAGTGCCTTTAGACTGTACTACATTGGATATTGTTAATCACAAGGAAAACTTAGACTTTTCTGCTTTCGAGAGTTTAAAAGTCATTAGACTTACAAGGTTTGACGGTGAAAAGATAGAAGGATGCTCAAATGTAGAATTCATGTTTTTGCATGACTGTAATAATTTAAAATCTCTTCCAAGTTCAAGCAATCTTTTAGAATTAAGTTGTACTTACTGTAACTCATTGGAAAAAATTTCGAATTTTCCTATTTTAGAGCGACTCCAGGTATTATCTTCTAGTGTTACTGCTATTTTCTCTCTTCCCGAATTACTCTTTTTAGATATATCTGGTTGTAGCAAGTTTGTAGCTATTAATACATGTGAAAATGTTGTTACATTCAAATGTAATAACTCTAAGGTTTCAATTATTCCAAGCTTTCCAAAGTTAAATCGTCTTGAGTGTAACAATTGTAAAGAACTTGGGGGTATACCTGAATTGAAAAGTCTGAAGTATCTTTCCTGTGAGTCAAATGAACAAATAAAAAAAATTCCTGAAATAGAAACACTAATAGAATTAGATTGTTCAAATAGTGGAATAAAGACGTTACCTGTTTTTAATAATTTAAAAATTTTGAAATGTATTGGGTGTCCTATAAGACTCATTAAATCTATGCCGAGTCTTGAATATCTAAATTGTAAAAATTCCGGTGTAGAAATAATAAAGGAAATGCCAAATTTAAAAATCTTGAATTGTTCTGACTGTGAGGATTTGAATGAAATTAAAGGTTTAAATTCTATTGAAGTTTTTACATGCGAGAATTGTGAAAACTTGAATGAAATACCAATTTTAAGTGGAACTATTACCCTAGGAGGATGTCCTAAAATTAAAGCTTTTTTGGCGTCCCATGTGAAGTCTCTTGTATGTATTTTATGTGAAAAACTAAATTTTGTTTTTATATCAAGCAGTAAAAATATTGAAACTATAAGGTGTATTGACTGTGTGAATTTAAGATTAATATCTACTGATGAGTTTCCGGATTTGAGTGAATTAAAATTTACAGGATGTAATAATTTATTTTTTACAGTAAACGGCTATCTAGATATAGATTTAGAGGATGTCGATTTTAGTAATATACCAACAGACTGTATTTATCTGTATTCTTTTAATTACAGTGAAGAAGGTATTGATTTTTCACGATTTCCTGATTTAAAAATTCTAATAATTGAAGATTTTAAATCAGAAATTTTAAATTTTGGAAATGTAGAAAAACTTAATATAAAAAATTCTAACTTGGGGTCACTTCCGCCTTCAAAACACATTAATCTTTTACAATGTGAGTCAACTAATCTTAAAACACTTAGCGACTTTCCTGCTTTAACTGAGTTGAGTTTGACATACTGTAAATCAGATACTAAAATTAGTAAGTGTGAAAACATTATTATACTTGAATGTTATGATTGTTTGATTTTTGAGTTACCTGATTTGCCAAATTTAAAAAAGTTAACATGTAAGAATTGTCCTGAGCTAAAAGAAATTCCTGAATACAACACTTTGGAAACTTTGATATGCTCAGATCTTAAAATCCGTAAATTACCAGCTTTGAATTCACTCTTAAATCTTGGTTGTACTAATTGCCTCATGAAAGAAATACCCTTTTATGAAAAGTTAAAAGGGTTATATTGTGCAACCTGCTTGTTCTTGGAAACTATTCCAGAATACAGAAATCTTAATTATTTTATATGTAAAGACAATAACAAAATAGTCTCTCTTCCTCTAGTCAGCGGGAACGTTGAAATAAAGAATTGTAGCAATTTGGAGAGCATTGTGTTATTTAATTTAAATAATTTTATATGTATGCAATGCCCTAAGTTAATTACAGTATTTATAACAGAATCGACCGATATTAAAGAATTAAAAAGTGTCGATTGCAGGAACTTAATACTTATTATGGCAGATGTCACTCTTCGATCAGTAGACAATGTTTCGGTTACAGGAAGTCCTGATTTGTTTTTATCAGAGAAATTAAGAATTAACGGCGCTGAGTCTACGATAAACGGAATTTTGAGTTACATATTAAAGGATTATCTTATTATTAAACAAAATGTACCGCAAGTTTAACAATCAAATAAAAAATGACCTAATACGGACCTATTGTAAAAACAAGGTAGTTTTTGATATTGGAGCAGGAGTAGGAGGAGATTTGGTGAAGTATGAAAAAAGCAATGTTGAATTTCTTTATGCTCTTGAACCAGACGAGAAAAAGATAGTAGAATTTAAAAAGCGTCTACCAAAAGACATGAAAGACAAAACAGAAATCATAATTGCTCCAGGCGAAGAATACATTGAACTCGAAGACGTAGATGTAACTGTTTCGATGTTTAGTATGTCTTTCTTTTTCGAGTCTGATCAAGTTTTAGACAAATTCATTGAAAACATTAAAGGAGAATTTTTTATTGGCACAATGTTAGACGGAGATAAATTAAAATTTAATTCTGGTATAATCAAAGGAAGTTTTTTTGAAATAAAACAATTAGAAAATAATAAAATTAGTATCTATCTTAATAACACTCCTACTGTACAAGGTGTCCAAATAGAGTGGGTAAGCTCTTTCGAAAAACTAAAGGAAAAGTTAAAACGACGAGGTTACGGGTTGATTGACACTCGATTATTTAGTAAATTCATAGGGTTTGAGGATCTTAAACCTGATGAGAAAAAGCTCCTTTCTTTGTATAGAACATTTGTCTTTTCCAAGCACCCAGATACTTTGGAATTAACAAATGTAGATACAGTAAGTTCGACATTACTAGTAAAAAATTTAATCTGTTATAATTGTCCGGATCTCCATTTTCTTCCTGATTTATATAACTTGGAGACATTGAAATTAATTCGGGCTGATGTATATCTTATTTCACATTTAATTAATTTGAAGGAATTAATAATTGAAAACTGCGAAAATATTAAAAAAATTCCTGTATTAAGAAAATTAAAAATATTAATTTGTACTTCATGTGACTTACTTGAAGATATTCCTATTTTGGACTCACTCGAAACTTTAAAATTGGAAAATTGTAATAATATTTTTACAATTAATTCATATAAAAAATTATATTTATTATCAAATAAAAACATTAAAAAGATTTTAAAAAATAAGAATATTAATAATTTAAGTATTATCAATTGTAATCCTGAATTGTTGATAGAAGACGATCTTTTTGATTTAAAGTCTTTGGAGTGTGATAATCCTAAATTCCTTTCAAAAGGTAAAACAGTAACTACTCTTTTTTTACATTCTATACCAGACACTCAGATCATTGAAACTTTTAAAAATTTAAAGATACTTAGCTTCGATAATTGTAATGCATTCATTCCAACACTTAATCTTGAAGAATTGATTATTAATGAATGTCCTAATGTAGAATTTATTCCTAAACTTGACAAATTAAAAACTCTAAAATGTATTCGTCTTGAAAAATTACAGTCTTTGCCCGACTTTGATAATTTAATTTCCTTAGAATGTATTTTATGTGAAAAATTAGTTACACTCCCTAAGAATAACGTTCTACAAGAATTATATTTAGAAAAATGTTCTGGTGTAGAAAAACTACCTAAAATAAGGACAATAAGTTATTTACACTGCGAGTTTTGTCCTAAAATCGAATCAGTTTTTATTTATGCCGAAAACGGAGTTTTGATATTTAATTTTTGTATTAATCTTCGTTTTATCCGAGTGTACTCAACAATGCTTGAAGAAATTAGATGTTCTTTCTGTCCCGAATTAAGTTATATACTATTAAATGATACACAGAAATTAAAAATAATAGACTCAAAGTCAGTCTTCGTACCGAAAAGAATAAGAGAAAAATTCAATATACCTTTTAGCTTAGACGGAATTCTTTCTGCTGTGTTGACTGGGAAATCATTGAAATAAAAAATTTTAATTTAAATTAAAATTGTAGTTTAAATAAAAATTGTAGTTTAAAATAAGACAACTGAATAAAAATGTCTTGCGACTTTACTCTTTGTGAAGATCATACTAGTCACTCCTGCTGTAAGCCAGTAGATGAAAGTAATTATCCCGAATTAAAGATTACCTCCCCTTTCGACTCCTTTGAAGAACAAATAAAAATAAAGAATGTTAATACTATTATTGTTGATTCAAATGTAAAATGTAACGACCCTGAGTGCGAATATCAGGGAATGTGTATGCTTAAATTTGTAAAATATATAGGAAACAGAGAATGTATTACAAGAGATGACTCGGGTAATCATTATTTAATCTCTTTCAAGTTTATAAAGAGTTTTAGACTTTTTCGAGAGCCCTAGACTTTTTCTACAGTAGCTGTGCCGACTCCCTTAGCATATTCAACTAGGTCTTCTAATTTTCTAAACATCTTTCCGTCTCCACTTGGAGCATATTCGGAAAAGAATTTTTTGTTGTTATAACTAACAATTGTCGGGACACCTTTTGCTTGGAATCCCCATGCTTTAGGATTAATTCTATTCATCAATGTAGGATTGTTTCTTACATCTACCTTGCAAATTTTCATTCCAGGAGTTTTATTACCAACTGTAGCGAATCTAGCATAATCTTGTTTCATATTATTACAATGTCCACACATATCAGAATAAAACATAATAACAACCTTTTCGGGATACAATTTAAGAGTACCATCAACATCAAAATCTAAATCCTTGAGGGGGATAGTATCCTTTTCAAAATCCGGAGCATAAACCTGGTCGTTCATCTTATTTTCTTTAAGGAAGATATTATTTTTAAGTTTAAATAAAAATCCTCTATTTGGATTAATTATATTTCTTTTTGATTTCACCAAAGCATAAGCTTTCTCGAAACCCAATAAAGGAATTAAATATGCAAGTATTATAGTAGCCGAGCGAGAAATTCCAGCCATACAATGCACTAAAATCGGCTCATCCTTTTGAAGGTAACTATTAATTATTTTTCTCGTTGGTTCAAAGTATCTTTCAATCTTTTCATCAGGGTGATCATAAGCATGAAAAAAATGATTCTTAATATTATTAGCTTTGTAATAATCTAATATTTTTTCGTCTCTCGGAGTCGTCTCAAGAGTAATTATACATTTAATATTATTTTTATTCAAAAAAGAAAAGTCCTCGGAGTCTTCCCAATTACCTAAGAAAAGATTTGGTAGTATTTCACTCATTTCTTACAGTGATAGAAAATTAAAACCAAAACTAAAACAACTACGAGTACCATGACCCAAGTATTATCAGAAGAAGAGGTAGGAGAGCTCTTCAAAGTAAAAGATGTTTTCTTACCAGCGATAGCATTCTTTGGCCCCCAAACAGGTCCTTTCCCGACATCAACATATTGATTAGACTCGTACAAGGCGGTCGGTAAATAATACCATCCCTCCTTTTGTGGTTGCTTTCCCAAAGGACCCGACATTAACTTTGCAGCATTTTCCTTAAACACAGCAGCTTGTTCTCCATTACTGATTCCAAATATATTATAAAAAGGTTCATTGCTTTTTACTTGCTTCATAATATTATTATATACATTTTCATTGTAAGTATCTTCCATTGGCATTCCTGCTTGTGACATTGAAAGTTCATTGAAATTAGTTACATTTGTATCATACTTGAGTTTTAAAGCTGCTTTTAATGCAGCAGAAGGAGGAGGAGAAGATTTAGGAAGATTCAAGGTATAAGGCATACTTTTCATTTGCTTCATATCCTTGTAAGCATCAACACTGTAAGTATCTTCCATAGGCAGACCCGCATTGGAACTTTGGAGCTGATTAAAATTGGTTGAATCTGTTTGATATTTAAGATTCATAGCATAACTCGGAGGCATACTTTCTAACTCTTGCTTTCCGATACTGTTACTTGCATCCATACGGAGTGTAGCTAATGATGGATTATACTGCTCGGACAAAGTTTGATAATTGGCTGACATTTTTAATATAAAAACACAAAATAAATATATTTGTTGTAAATTAGACTGACTCCGCATTGAAAAAACTATTTCTTGATATAAATGAGAAGAATAATAGAAACTATAAAATCGGATTTAGTATTAACTCTGCTTGGAGATTATTAAATTAAATATTATTTTTAATCTAAATTAAAAATTGAAAACTTCCAAAAATCCATTTTTTACAGTCTTACCTTCCGCTCGGAAAAAACTCTAAAAACCTAAAGTCTGGGTAGTTATCCATCCCTGTTTTAATAGGGAAAAATTATCAGTCTCTGTTTCTCTTAGAGACTATTAAATTAAATATTATTTTTAATTAAAATTAAAAATTGGTTTCCAGTCTATTCATTTCTTCTTCTGTTATTCTTCAAGTAAATGAATAGCAGAAGGATTCCCAGATAAATATTCCCAATTTATTCTATTTGGATATTTCTCTATCAAGTTAATAGCTGCAGGATTACATGATAAACTATACCAAACCACGTAATTTAAATTTATCTCAAAAAATTCCAAAGCTGCAGGATTACATGATACCATAAACCAGTTTACTTTATCTAGATGTTTTCTAAGTAAGTACCAAGCAGCAGGATTTCTAGATAAACATTTCCAATCTATTTCAACTTGTCTTTTCAAAATTAATCCAAAAGCAGCAGGATTTTCATTTAAATATACCCATTTCGTTTTATTCTCAAGTAAATGAATAGCTGCAGGATTTGTAGTCAATTCCCTCCAACTCATTTTATCTTGATTTTTCTCAATCAAGTCAATAGCAGCAGTATTTTCTGATAGTCTGAACCAGTCTAGTTTATCTTGATTTTTCTCAAGTAAACACAAAGCCTGCAGGATTTGTAGATAATTCACTCCAATTTATTTTATCTTTATTTTTCTCAAGTAAACTTAAAGCTGCAGGATTAGACGATAACTTACCCCCAACTTACATTTTTATTTATTTTTATGTCTTTTGAAAGACTTTTAATATCATTTATTAATTCAAAATGTAACATTTTTATTTTTAATAAAAATAAATTATTAATATCAATTAATAATTTACAGAGTAAGGTATAATTAGAAATATTTTAACACTCTATTTTGACTCGAAAAGTATTAAATTAAAAATTGAAAAACTTCTGAAAATCCATTTTTTACAGTCTTAATCCTTACTCGGGAAAAACTCCAAAAAACCTAAAGTCTGTATAGGTATCCATCCCGTTTTAATAGGGAAAAATTATCAGTCTTGGTGTCACTTTGAGACTATTAAATTAAATATTATTTTTAATCTAAATTAAAAATTGAAAACTTTGAAAAATCCGTTTTTACAGTCTCTGGGATCACTCGGAAAAAACTCTAAAAACCCTAAAGTCTCTATCCCTGTTTACTTTGAAATTATTCTTCAAGTAAATGAATAGCAGCAGGATTAATAAATAACTCATCCCAGTATATTTTATCTGGATTTTTCTCGAGCAACCTGATAGCAGAAGGATTTCTAGATAAATTATACCAACTTACTTTATCTAAATTTTTCTCAAGCAGGTACATAGCAGCAGGATTACAGGATAAATACCACCAATCTAATTTATCTGGATTTTCCTCAAGTAAAAACAAAGCAGCAGGATTAATATTTACTAAATCCCAACAACATAAATTTTTTTTAAGTAAATACAAAGTAGCAGGATTACAAGACAAATATGCCAATTCTGCCATAAATAAATTTTTCTCAATCAAAAACACAGCTGAAGGATTTTCTGAAAAATAATTCCAGTGTATCTTACGTGGATTTTTTATGAGTAAATACAAAGCAGAAGGATTTCCAGATAACCAATCCCAATCTATCTTGTTTGGATTTTTCTCAAGCAAATGTAAAGCAGCAGGATTACTGGATAAATTCGACCAGTCCACTTCCTTCTTTACTTTATTGTCTTTTGACAAACTTTTAATATCATTTATTAAATCCAAATGCAACATTTTTATTTTTGATTACAACAATAAAAATAAATCGTTTTAATTTTATATAAAAAATAAATATTATTTTATATATAAAATGATAGTTTCTGTCTGCGGAAGTAGATATACTAAAAATCCTGCTCTGGTCACTGATACTCTGGAAAGTTTAAAACAGAAAAACTCTGTAATAATTCATGTGAACAAATATACAGGAGTTGATTTTATCACTAAAAATTGGTGCGAAGCTAACGAAGTAGTTTACAAGCTTACTGAAAACATACTTGAGAACTCTGATTTACTTGTTGCTTTCTTGGCAGATAATAGTAAATTTACAAAGAAAATAATCAAGGATGCAGAAAACAAAAACATTAAAATATTAGTAATTTTAATCTAGATAACATTTTCATAAATCTCTTTATTCTTTTTATAATATTTATTCCAAGGATAATTTTTTGGAGAATCCACGGTTAATAAAGTATATAATACCAACTCGTGTCCAAATGGCTTAGAAATATCTTTATAATGCTTTTTTAAGTCTTCAGTTACAGGATAACCATCATAACCACAAATATTCAAGTTATAACCATTCTCAATCATATCTTTTAATTCTTTGAAATCTGGTTCTTGTTTAGCAAGAATCTCATAGAAATGACAGTAAAAGTATCTAGAATCTAAATAATTGTATCTATGTTCATTACCGTCTTTGTCATAGTACATTGAAAATTCAGGTATATTAATATTCTTATTGTACTGACTTAGGGTCTTTTTATCGTGTTTGTGCCGTTTAGGCTCACTCGTATATGCAATTACTCTTTCATTCTTGCGTTCTTCCAATATATTCCCTTTCTCGTCTAACTCGAATTTCCAAAACTTAGAGAACTGGTGAAAGTTCTCAATTGTAGTAGCAGGAGGAAGATTTGGCATATTATGTTCAACAGGACCTAAACTTTTAGGAGAAAGTCTAGAGCAACCAAATCCATCCTGTCTATTCTCATGTTTGTAATTAGGAAATACATTAAGATAACCTGGGACATACTCGGGAGGCTTCATCATTCTTAATTTAGATACAATTACATGTCCTTTCTTTGACTCAGACCTATTCTTCTTTGCAGTGTCGTGGACAAACTCATTTCTTTTAATAATTTCTTTTTGATAATTTTCTTCTTTATTAGGATTCACAGACAACTTTGACACAGATTCAGCCTTTTTACTATGAACTCCGCAAGTAAGCTTACCATCACTTAAAAAATATGCTTTGTTCTCACATTGTATATTTTTTGCCTTATTAACAGCAGTGCATTGTAATTCTCCATAGAAAACTTCCATTTTTTATTATTCTAATTTATTTAAATTTAAATCAATTTAAATGTTTTTAATCAATGTTCAAAAGAAAAACTGTAGGGTCAATCTCATCTAAGAAATCCATTTCACCAGTTTCATAGAGATAAATCCCATCATAATCGAGAACAGCTTTTAAATCATACCGATCCTTCGAAGTATATTCCCAGTTAAAATACACAGTGTATTTAACGTTATTAAACTCGAACACACTAAATGTAAGAGATTCGTTTTCAGTTAACTTGTGAGATGCGAGTAACTGTTCCTTAAAGGTGTGATGGTTTAGAGGAACCAGATAATTATGATCGACACTTTCGTACCAGTAATTAATTGGAAAGTTCTCTAACACACAAAACTCCATTAAAGGAGGAACAGAACCGTACTCATCATAGTCAGCGGATAAATCAACACACTTGCCATCCAACCAGATCAGCTTAGTCTCATTTCGATAAATCTTTTCTTTGGTTTGGATGATATCACCATTCTTCACAGTGATCTTACGGTTTTGGATGATTTTAGTAACTGCATTTTTATATTTCTTCTCGTCAGTATCAAACAACTTTTCGAGTTGTTCAATCTGGTTATCGTCAAGAAACATGTTCAAACAGATCACAGCAGCCATCTTACTTTGTTATAGTCGGGATTTATTATTTTTTTGTGTTAAAAATCAGTTTTATCAACTCGGGTATGGAAGACGTGATGATCTTTCTTCTCTGTGCTAGTTCTTTTTGGTAATCTTTTCTCGAGTCTTCGATAGCAAGGAACTTTTCTTTCACTTCTTCTTCGAACGTGCTTAGACTAATTTCTACCCACACAAAATCTATTAGTTTATAATACACAGAAAAATCATCATGCGACGACACAGTGTATTCATCTTTAATTGCTTCGAACAAGTCATTTGCAATCGAAGTCATTTCCGTGTCAGGATAAAAGCCAACTTCAATAGGAAAGCATTTGGTTCTTATCGCACTATAAATTCCTATTATAAAATCAAATAGGGATAACATTTTAGATTGTGATCTTTTTTAGATTGTGATCTTTTTTAGATTGCAATCTTTTTTAGTATCTAATTATTCTAGGGTTCGTATTATCATTGATATTTATTCCGTCTAAATTCACACATTCTTTAACACTTATAGTATGAATATTATCTGACATAACACTTAATCCAAACAACGTGGGACATTTATTGATTTCTACATACTTCAAATTATCTGAAGTAAGATACAAATGGTAACCCCACTTAGTTTCTGGGAAGGTAACATTTTCAAACCTCAAAAATTGAAGATCTTTAAAGTGATTAACGTATTTTATTAAATCATTTTTATAAATATTAACAAAGGTATTACAAGAATTACAATTTGATTTGTAATCGTTTTCTGACCCTAAAACAAATTCTTTATGTTCATTACACTTGGAACAAGTGAAAACTACATTTTGGCCAACAACACTCAAGGACGTGATCATTTTTTCTATTTTTAGAGTTATTTTTAAGCTTATTTTTATTAGAAATAAAAATTAATATTTGTATTACTTATTAACATATTTTTTGACTTCTTCTTTAATTTTTCTTTTAAAATTTTTACAGTTCTCGCATTCAGAAATTTTACATTCCGAGCAACCTTCACACTTATTTATTAAATATCTATTAAAATTATCGTCTTCTAGATCTCTAGCATCTTTAGATAATAAATCATAGTTTCCAGCTGTTTTAGGTTTTATTTCTTTGACTTTTCCTTTATCGTCACATATAATAAAAAAGCTATTTTTACCTTTGCACTCTTTACACTCGACATTCGAGGAATCGATTGTTATAGACGTATAATTGAGACTATAATTAGTTTGAAAAGACATTCTTTCCAAGACTATACCCTTTCTATTTAAATACTTTATTAAATTTGATCCGATTTAAACTAATTCAAAACCCTTACAGTGTCAGATGTACTCGAAGAAGTGAATTTCAAAAATATTGATAAGAATAATTATTTCAAATATTTTAAATATAATAAATTAATTTTATATAAAATATTTTACTGATCAATTATAATTAAAAAACTGGTACTTTATGCAGTAATTTCTTCTCTATTTAATTTTTCCAAGCAACTAGTTGTTTCGGTTACGTTTTTATTAGTCCATCCATGCTTTGGTCCATAAATTTTCTCAATAAAAGTAGGAGAATCTAAAAGAATATTGCTCCCTTGTAAATGTTTATCAGCTCCTACAAGTTTGAGGCAATTAGTTATCTCGAAATTGTAACTTTCATCTTTGTTTTCTTCGTTGACTTTACTAATAAATCTTACTAAGCTTGCACAGTCTTTTAATTCCACAGATTGAAGAAATTTAGAATCTACACAAACAATTTCAGTACTATTGCAATTAATCATCTTAAAATTAGTCACAGTATGAGCAGGAAGATAAAGTGCATCTTTACTTTCATTGAGACGATCAAAGATGAGATTTTTAAATGTCAAATTTTTCAACTTGCTGAATTCGTGAAATGAAAACTGGTGTTCCCTATTACAAAGAACAAAAGGTGGTAGTTCCTTTAAAAAGGAAAGACAGTTCTCGCAATTAATAGTCTTAATTGTTATTAAGTCAAAAGATTCTTCAGTTAAGACAGTACAATTATCACACTTGCATTTGACAACATTGTAATCGAATTCAAGAGAAGTTATCTCTTGAGCATACTCTGGGAAGTACTTTTTTGGAGACATTTTAATTAGAAAAAGGTGTTATATTTAAGTAGTCCTGTGGTTGGATACATTTTAATTACGTTTAATTTTATTTGGTATAATAGCAAAAGGAGATATAACAAACTCATATTGCCTTAACACAGCATCTCCAAGATTAACCTCAGGATTAGGATAACTACAGTTTAATATTCTGAGATTTTTTAATGAGGAATTACAATTAATTTTTCTTAATATTTTATTATTTAAAATCGTTAATGAATGTAAAAATTTATATTTTTCACAATTAAAAGTATCATTTGTAGATTTAAGACTTGTAATAAATTCCTTACAATTCTCACAGTCAGAACATTCTGTAACTTTACAGTCAGGACACATTTCACACTTATTATTTAAATAGTTAAAGAAATTATCATTTATTCTTTTTTCCAATGATGCGAGATTGTAATATTCTATTACTTTCTCATTAGACTTTATGATTCCAATTCCTTTAGAATAAGTAACTCGTAAATTTTTTTCTTCCGAGCATTTATTACACTTGTTGTTCGAAAATTTAAATGATACCTCAAACCCTGGGTCTAAGTCATTAGAACTTGAATTATGAGAGACAGACATATTTTTATTTAAAAAAATATTTATTTAAATCTAATTTTTCAGAGCAGGCACAAACTCTTTTAATTCATTAGTAATTGTTATTAATTGTTTATTTAATTGTTCTATACGATCTGATAACTCTTTTATTTTATATTCTTTGGTTTTAGAAATAAATTTTAAAAATTTAGAACTATTTTGTACTTCATGAACTTCCATTTGTGTTGCAGCGTTCTTATTAAAATTAGGACAAGACTCTGCTATAAAATTTTTTTCATAAAATTCATAAACAGAACAGTTATAAAAGTTTCTTAATTCCTTACAGCTCTGAAATATTACTTGTTGTAAATTTTCAGAGTTGACGTAGACTGTCTTTAAATTGTTAAGACGTTGTAATATAATTCCCACAAGATTATTTGGAACATATAAGTTCTCAATACTCGAATTTATAAGTATTAGTTTCTTTAATGCAGGAAATGTTTTCATTTGTTCACTATTTGAAACATCAGGAAAAACTGTTTCTGCTAAGTTACAGCAGTTTTCACAACTAAACATTAGTGCATGCCCTGTATAATCTTTAACTACCTTACATGAAGCACAATAATACATACACTTATTATTGTATATCGTAATATGAGTTACCTTATTTTTATGAAGCTCCGAGTTAGACATCTTTTTATTTGTATTTTTTATTTATTTAAATAAAAATTTTAATTTTTTAGAGTAGACACTACCTCTTTTAATTCATTAGTAATTTCTATTAACTGTTTATTTAATTGTTCTACACGATCTGATAATTCTTTTATTTTGGATTTTTTGGTTTTAGAAATAAATTTTAAAAACTCAGAATGGTTTGGTACATCATGAACTTCCATTTGTGTTGTAGCGTTCTTATTAAAATTAGGGCAAGACTCAACTACAAAGTTTTTGTTGTAATCTTCGTATACAGAACAGTTATAAAAGTTTTTCAAGTCTTTACAATCCTTGAAGATTATTTGTTGCAATTTTATAGAGTTGACGTATATTGTCTTTAAATTGTTAAGACGGATTAATACAAGCCTAACAAGATCATTAAAAACATATAAGTTCTCAATATTAGAATTTGTAATTATTAGTTTCTTTAATGCAGGAAAAGATTTTAATTGTTGATCATTTGTCAGGTCAACAGTGATTTCTTGTGATAATTTAAAGCACTTATCACAAGAAACTATTACCGGGTCATTACTTACGTTGATCACATTACATAAATTACAGTAGCAATTCATTTTCTCATTGTATATCTCAATTGATGTTACATTATTTTTATGAAGCTCTAAGCCTGACATCTTTTTATTTATATATTTTTATTTATTTAAACATTCTTTTAATTCATTATTAATTTCTAATAATTGTTTATTTAATTGTTCTAAAAAATTTAATAACTCTTTTATTTTAAATTTTTTAGATCCAGAAATTAGTTTTAAAAACTTGTGAACAGTTGGCACATCATCGAGTTCCATCCTCATGACACAAGAAGTATTAAAATTCGGGCAATCGTTTATTGTGAAGATTTTATCATAATTTTCAAAAGCACCAGAGCAAAAATAAAATTTGCTTAATTCTTTACAATTTTTAAAAAATACTTTATCCAATCTTTTCGAGTTTACATAGACTGTCTTTATTTTACGACAGTCAATTAAGATAAGACTAACAAGATCGTTTGGGACATATAGGTTCTTTTCTTTGGAATTTATAATTATTAGCTCTTTCAAAGAAGAAAATGTTTTCATTCTAGTATCTTTCTTAAAGTCAATAAAATCTATCGAAGACAAGTAAGCACAGTCATTACAACTAATAATCATGTTATCACAAACCACGTGACAAGAATCGCATCTACAACGAATTTTATTATTTTGTATCTCAATACAAGTTACCTTAGTTTTATGAAGCTTCAAGCCTGACATCTTTTTATTTATTTAAATCCTCTGTTTAAATGAATAATTTTTTTATTATAAAATTGTAATTTAAAATATGTTTGTTATTAAACGTTCTGGAGCTCAAGAGCCACTTTATACTGGAAAGATTACTGATCGAATTATCGAGGTTGCTAACAATCTCAAAAATGTAGATCCTGGTCTTCTTACTATCAAGGTGTCTTCTGTTTTAAAAACTGGTATGACTACTTCGGAAATCGATTCATTGATTGCTGAAACTGCGGAATTTCTTTCTACTATCGATCCTAACTACAGCACTTTTGCTGGTAATATTTATCGTTCGGATCTTCATAAAAGAACTCCAGCTAGTTTCTCCGAGTGCTTGAATGCTCTGTATTTCAATAAGGATGAAAATGGAAATAATATCCCTTTAATTTCTGAAAATGTGTATGCCTTTGCTTTGAAACATTTGAAACAAATTGAATCTGTGATCGACTTTAAGTACGATTATAAGTTTTCTTACTCTGCATTAAAGATTTTAGAGACTTCCTATTTACTCAAGTCATCAAGTACTTTGAAAATCATTGAACGACCTCAATGTATGTTTATGAGAGTTGCTTTAGGTATTCACTACAAGAACTCGATTGAAGATGTAATTGAAACTTATCGAGGACTTGCTACTTTTAAATTTATTCATGCTAGTCCTACCTTGTTCAACTCTGGTACTAATAAACCAGCATTTTCCTCTTGTTTCTTACTTAATTGTGATGATTCAATTGAAGGTATTGGAGACACTGGATGTAAAATCCTGAAGATCTCTAAGATGGCTGGCGGTATCGGGGTTGGTATTTCAAATGTTAGAGCAAAGGGGTCCCTTATAAAGGGAACTAATGGTCAAGCGAAAGGAATCGTTCCTTTGGTTAAACTTCTTGAAGGAAATACTGCGTATGCCAATCAAGGAGGAAAACGTAAAGGAAGTATGGTTTGTTACTTGGAGATTTGGCATGCTGATATTTTAGGATTTCTTAAACTCAGGTTAGATTCTACTCCGGAAGAAATGAAATGTGCTGATGTTCATATTGGACTTTGGTTATGTGATATTTTTATGGAGAGAGTTAAATCTGATTCAATGTTTCCTTTATTTTGTCCTGATAAAGTAAAAGGATTAACTACTTCTTATGGTGAAGACTTTCGAAAAATCTTCCTGAAAGCAGAAGAAGAGAAAAAGTATAATAAATTAATTCCTGCAAAGGAATTGATGAAATTAATCACCGAGGCACAATTACTCAAGGGAGAACCATATATTTTATTTAAGGATCGTTGTAACGAGCTTAGTAATCAAAAGAATATTGGAGTCATTCAAAACAGTAATCTTTGTGCTGAAATTCTCGAAGTTTCATCTCCTAATCGTACTGCAGTATGCAATCTTGCAAGCTTGGTTCTTTCTTCATATTCAAAAGGAGAAACAATTGAAAGTTACGACTATGAGGGATTAATGAACTCTGTGAGAATTCTTACTAGAAATTTAAATAGAATTATCGATAATGGATTTTTGGCAACAGAGTGCGCTAAAGCTGCAAACAATGAACAACGAGCAATTGGTATCGGAATAAACTCTTTACAAGAAGTATTATTTCATTATAACTTATGTTGGGATTCACCTGAGACTAAAATTTTAAATAAAACTATTGCAGAAGCTATTTATTATGCTGCATTAGATGAGTCTGCAAATATTGCGGTAAAAGAAGGATCTTATTCTTTCTTCGAAGGTTCTCCTATTTCAAAAGGAATCTTTCATTGGGAAATGGCTAATGGCTCTGTCTCGGGAAAATTTGATTGGGAAGCTCTTCGAGTTAAAGTTAAACAGGGAGTAAGAAATTCATTATTAATTGCATATATGCCTACTGCTAGTACTGCAAATATTATCGGAGGAACTGAATGTTTTGAATGTATTAATAGTAATATTGCTATGAAGTCAGTTCTTGCTGGAAATTTTATTACCGTGAATAAAGACCTAGTTGAAGATCTTCATTCGCATAGTCTTTGGACTACTGACATCCAACAAAAAATCGTCATGAACAATGGAAGTATACAAAACATAGAGGAAATACCTATGAAGTTTAAAAATATACATCGTACAGTCTGGGAGTACTCTCAAAAAGTGTTTTGCGATCTAGCAATTGATCGTTTACCATTTATTGATCAGACACAGAGCTTTAATGTACACATCCAAAATCCTACTATTGGTGCTCTCTCGAGTTTGATGATGTACCAGTGGGAGAAAGGTGCGAAAACCGGAAGTTACTACATCCGGTCAAAAGCTGCTGTAAATCCTATTAAGATTAAATCTAAACAAGAACCACTGTTCTGTACCAAAGATAATCCTGACTGTCTTGCATGCAGCGGATAAAAAAATTAAATATTATAAAAATAATATTTGTCATCACTTCACACTCTCCAAGTGTTCCGCTTCACCGGGTTAAAGTGACTTTTTTCTCAGAGAAGTATGCAAGAATGAATTAATTAATATGTTTTCTGCTATCGCATCTGCTTCTAATATTTTAGCTACTGGTTACGAATCTTCCTTGAAAGGAATGAATACTCAGTTGTTGAAAAAAGGTTATTCGGATGAGAAATTGAATGCTATTAACACTGCTTACGAACAAGAATTAGAAGCTGAATGTAATCTTCGTATGAAACGATTATCTTTGTTAGAGGCTAAGTACAACATTCATAAAGCTCACTCAGGTGAAGCTCATGAGTGTAGTTATATGTCTTCAAAGAATGTTGGTTGTATTGAGAAAGCTTACAACAAACATGAAAACAAGTATTTTTGTGATAAACACTACAAAGCTGTTTTGAAAGAAAATTGTGGTTTCATTGTAGAAGGTGGAAACTTTTGTAAGATTAAAGCCAGTAAGAAGTTTGAAACTCCAACATTATTCAGTAATAACTTTAACAATAAAGATTTTAATGGTATTGGATTATGCTCTACCCATTATAAGAAAGTATTGGAAAACTCTTATGAGAAATGTAAAAAGGTTGCACAAGGTGTTCGCTGTTCACACAAAGCTGTAAATAATGGCTACTGTGAGGAACATAAAGAAGAACTTGCAAAGAAACAATCTTCTAAGAAAAAACAAGAATCTGAGTCAGAGGAATCTGAGTCAGAGGAATCTGAAGAAGATGAATAAATGATTTTTAATTTTAATAATATTAAAAATATAAAATGTATCGGGAATTTAATAATAAAATAAAAAAGATTCTAATCAAAAAGTACTGTAAAGACAAGGTAGTTTTTGATATTGGAGCAGGAGTAGGAGGAGATATATTTAAATATTATTTTGCTGGTGCAAAATTTCTTTATGCTCTTGAACCAGATGATGAAAAGATAAAAGAATTTAAAAACCGTCTCCCGAAAGAGATGTTGGGTAAAACACAAATTATTGCTTCTAGAGGAGAAACTTATACAGAATTAAAAGATGTAGATGTTACTGTATCTATGTTCAGTATGACATTCTTTTTCGAGAACCCAGGTATTTTAAACTCTTTTTTGAATAATATAAAAGGGAAATATTTTATCGGTGTAATGTTAGACGGAGACGAATTAAATAAAGTATTACCTGAAAATGGTACTTATTCTGGTGACTTTTTTACTTTCAAGCGAATTGAAAAGAATAAGATATCCATTAATCTATCTGATACTGCAACTGTAAAGGGAGATCAAATCGAATGGATATCTTCTTTTACAGAATTAGTCTCGAAATTAAAGGAAAAGGATTATCTGCTTAAAGAAAGCAGACTATTTAATACATTTTACAATTTCTCAAGTCTTTCAAAAGACGAACAAAAACTGATAAAATTATTCCGAACATTTGTATTCGAGAAAAAGATTTAGATTATTTTTAATTAAAAATAATATTTAATTTAATAGCTTCCAAGTGGAAGAAAGACTAAGAAATTTTCCCTATTAATTTTGGCTGGATACCTACCCAGACTTTAGGTTTTTTAGAGTTTTTCTCGAGTGAGCCTAGAGACTGTAAAAACTACATTTTTCAAAGTTTTCAATTTTTAATTTAGATTAAAAATAATATTTAATTTAATATCTTTCGAGTAGAAAGTAGACTAAGAATTTTCCCCTATTAAAAAGGGTTGGATACCTACACAGATTTTAGGTTTTTTAGAGTTTTTCTCGAGTGAGCCCAGAGACTGAGAAAAATTCATTTTTAAGAGTTTTCAATTTTTAATTTAATGGTTCTCAAGTGGAAGAAAGACTAAGAATTTTTCTTGAACAGTTTCAAAGACTATAAAAAATCTCTTTTTTTGATTTTTAATTTTAATTAAAAATAATATTTAATTTAATAACTTTTCAGCTAACGTGTTTCTTTACTGTTGATATTATTTTATTTACTAAATCTAATATAGATTCAGTTTTTGAACATATGTAAATAGAAAAAACTATATACGTTATAGAATATATTGCATTTTCTATTTTAATAGTAGATTCTCTTATCAATTTATTATCTATAGTATAATTTTTATTGTGATATATTTTCTTAGGCTTAACTGTATTCTTTTTAATAAATTTAGCTCGGGTTAACCGTGAGAAGAACATTATATTTTAAGCAATTAAATATTTTTAAAAAGTAATTTCATTTTCCTTTAGTTTAAACTAAAGGAAATTTTTTTAATAAAAACGTCTGGATAAAACCTACCTAGACTTTAGGTTTTTTTAAAGTTTTTAATTTTTAATTTAGATTAAAAATAATATTTAATTTAATAGTTCCTGAGTAATCGCAAGACTAAGAATTTTTCCCTATTAATTTTGGCTGGATACCTACCCAGACTTTATGTTTTTCTAACTTTTTATCGAGTTACCCCAGAGACTGTAAAACTTACATTTTTTCCTTTTTCAATTTTTAATTTTCATTAAAAATAATATTTAATTTAAATCTTCATCATTATTGTTCTCTTCATACTTGGTAATGTATCTTTGTTTACATGTATATTCCTTTGTCATCTCTACAATTTTCTCTGCAAAAAGAACCAATGGAATACATAAGATTTTTGGGATCGTATAGATAGCTAAAGCAATGAATATCTTTTTATCAATGTTTTTTAATACTTCAACAATTGGGGTATTCTTAACTACATGATCTTTATTTGGCTTAATCATATTCTTTTTAATAAATTTAGCTCGGGTTAATCGTGAGAAGAACATTATGTTTTAAGCAGTTAAATACTGTTAGAAAGTAATTTCGTTTTTCTTTAGTTGAATTTAAACCAAGAAATTTTCATATCAAACAGGGTACATAGACTTTATGTTTTGAACTTTTTCTCGAGTCAAAAGTAAGACTATAAAAACTACATTTTTCAAAGTTTTCAATTTTCATTAAAAATAATATTATTTTTAATAGTTCCCGAGTAATCACAAGACTAAGAATTTTTCCCTAATAAAAAGGGATGGATACCTACCCAGACTTTAGGTTTTTTGAACTTTTTTCCGAGTGACCCCAAAGACTATAAAACTTACATTTTTCCCTTTTTCAATTTTTAATTTTAGATTAAAAATAATATTTAATTTAAATCTTCATACTCTGCATTCAAACAGTCCATAATATGACCTACATCGGCACACTGTAATCCCTTATTGGTTCTAATCAACTGGTCTGCAGAAAATCCATCATCTCCATAGATAAACTCATATATATTCCCATTAGGATTAACTACAGGACCTTTATACGAAACACTTACATCTTCTAACAATTTAAGTAATTTTCTCGAGATATAACCTGTCTTGGATGTAGAAATACTAACATGAACTAATGATTCTCTTCCTGCAGCAGTCATAAAGAATAATTCAGAAGGTTTTAATCCTTTGTAAAAAGAAGAAAGAATAAATCCTCGAGAACAAAATTTCTTTTCAGGCTCGATCTCAAGTGGTAATAAAGTAGTAGGAATAGTTGTAGGTAAGAAACAAGGTAAAGTTCTATTACCTTGATTTTCCTCCGATCTTCCAATAGCTAAATTTTGTTGTCCTACAGCAGCTACACTATTTACATAATTAAATAATGAACCCTTTGCTCCAGATACAATCATAGCAATAAAAGAGTTTTCAGGTTGAGTTTTTATCTTCTTTCGAACTAGATCTTCTCCAACATTTGTTGCTCTATCAAGAAGACTTAAAACCTTTTCTTCTGAATTCTCTTTATCATCTGCAAGGGCAAAAAACTTTTCAATTTCCGCACTAGAATCAATATGTAAACAATCTTCAATACCAACTGAAAATCCTCTTCTTTGTAAGAGCACATTCATAAATCGTTGTAAATATGTAACAAAATTCCCTGCAAACACTTCTCCATAATCTTTGTAGATGTTGTGTATCAAAGAATCCAACGATTTCTTTTCTAATGTACCTTCTAAAAAGCAACCAGAACGAATTTTTATATCACTAAAGTTGTAAGTAAAATTTGAAGGTAATAACATACTGAAAATATTATGTCCTGTATAAAACGGCCTACCTTTTTTGTGTTTATCATGCATTTGTTTTAAAAAATCTAATCGGTTCATTGTAGCCTTGAAATTAGGATAAAGTGTACAAACATCCATGAAATCAAATTTAGAGATTTCAATGTCTGGAGATTTGGTAAAGAGATAACAAGATACAACTGTGTCTTGCTTTAAGACTAAAGCCGGAGAAGCATTTGATGCAGATATAAACTGGCTTTCAGTACTCATTAAACACATCATTTCTGCTTTACTTTTCAGACTAGTTGCAGGAAGGAAATTTCCTTCATCTCCGTCAAAATCTGCTCCATAACCTGCAGTTGAAGACAACTCCATCTTTAAAGTTTTATCTTCAAAAATTCTTACCTTCTTTGCTCTTACAGAAAGTTCATGCAATGAAGGCTGTCTGTTTACAATGCCAAAATCTCCATCTTGAAGCTTTCTCTCAAGAACGTCTCCTATTTTCAAGCAATCTTTTTTAGGCTTAGTACTAAGAACATTTTTAATTAGAACTTTCTTTTCTATCATTTCTGCTTCTTCATTTGAAGAGCGTTTGGTTCTAATTATATGATCTCCGTCTTTCACAACCCATTCAGGATTTTTGAAAATTTTTAGGTTATCTTTATACTCATGAATTTTTACATCATTTCGTAATATAATTTCACCAGGAGATAATTCATACCCCATAGTAGTAACAGCAAATCCTAAATTAATATATTCTCCATCTCGTTTGATTGCATTTACTTTTTTGTTTTCAATGAGAGAGTAACACTCATTCATATTCATCTGGTTTACTACAACAGGAAAAGAAAGTTTATCTGCAATGAATCTAGGTAACCCCACTTCATTAATATGAAGATCCGGATCAATACTTAATACAGTTCTACTTGATTGATTATTTCTTTTACCTTGTATATGCCCTCTAACTAGTTTACCTTTACCTGAAATTCTCTGTTTGATACTAACAATAGGTCTAGAATTATTATGTTCTTTAGCTTTGTTTTTAGAATTATCAAACATAGTTCTTATGTGGGAATAAATTAGATCGGCAGCTGATTCTTTGTCACTTGCTTTCTCGGAGTTTTGGTATTTAATACATCCTTTTAATATTTCGATATATTTCTGAGTAAGATCATCAGGACAAATTTTACCTCCGTTTTCTATATATGGTCTCGCACATGATGGAATTACGTACAGATTATCAAGTATAAGGTTTCTTGGATGACAACTAGGATCATTAAATCCCATCATCTTGAATTCCAAATCATTAATATTTTCTAAAATAAAAATAATTTCTGAATATTTAAAAACAAATTTTGCCTTTTTAATTTTCTTCGTAAAAACTCCGTCTGCGCTTACTGAGAATTTCCCATGAGGTTCTTTACAGTGATCACAGACATCAACCTTTTTAGAAAGTTCTAAGACAGACTTGAACCTGTTGACATTTTTATACTTTTTAATAATCCCCTTTCCCATTAGTTGAGACTTGTTGTAAATACTTCTATGACAATTACTACAGAAACACGTTAATATCTCACAAATACGTTTCATCATAAGAGGATGAGGAAATTTTACAGGTAAAGCAATATGTCCAGAATGACCTGGACATTCTAAATACTTTTCCCCGCAAGTAACACAGTCAACTTTAGGTTGACTAGTTCCCATTCTAGTATCAGACAAAGAATTTCGCTCCTTAGTTTCATCTCCTCCTAAAGTAGAATTCTTAGGATTAGTTATATCAACATAGGACATGTTTTTGATTTCGTCTGAAGATAACCAAGTAAAACTAACAGATTTAATCTCCTTTACTTTAGGTACATAGTTATTCCCAATAGGAGCAAAATCATAACTATCAATATCCAAGTCGGCTTTCAAAGTGTAAACTTTTTGAGCCTTTGAGTTAGCCTTCTTTTGAGTTTGAGGTACTAACTCTTCTGGTTTGATAATGTTTGTTTTTTTGATAAATCTTTTCATATATTTATTTATTTATTTATATATTTAAATTAATAAATTTAAATCGATTAAATATTTAAAAATTATCATGTAACTCTGTATTATAATAACTTTCTGGTTTTGGCTTATTAAATACTTTTTCTTCTTTGTCTAAGTCTTCCTCGGGGATGTACATAAGCTCATTGATAACTATTTTATAGTCATTTAATCTTTTACGTGCGCCGAAACTCTTAAATTCGTCTGCTTTTAAGAAATAGTCTTTTGCTGTGTCATAACTTCTTATTGAAAAATTAAGATTGTATTGACCACCAAGTTTTTTATATTTTTCTGCTTTTTGATAATATATTAATCCAGAATTAAAATATGCATCAGGATTTGGATTTTGTTTTATCGAAAGGGTATAATACTCAAGAGCTTTATCAGGGTCTATGTTAAACTCCAAATTACCAAGTTCTAGTGTAGCGAGAGCATTCCCTTTACTACTTGACTCTTTGTATAATTCTATTGCTTCTTCTGTTTGATAGTTTGCCATAAGTTCTGTTGCTCTAACGTATTGAGCGTCTCTTTGACCTTTACTTAAAGCTCTATTAAAGTAGTCGGCTTTTATATCTTGATTTTCTGTTACTGTGCTCATAAAATACAATGCATCTGGATAATCATGTTTTGCTGCTTCTTTCATCCAGTCTAAATTATGAAATAAAAATCCTAATTTGTATTCTGCAGGAGGAAATCTTTTGTCTGCTGCTTTTTGATACCACATTCCAGCATTTCCTAAGAAATCTATACCTATACTTTCGAACTTCAATCCTACATTATAGTAGTCAATAGCACGTTCACTTTCATTCGCCTGATTGACAAGATCAAAGATTTCAATATAGTCTTTTTTTTGGGCAAATTTATTCTTTGCATGACCTTTTGATTCTGCAAGATTAAAATACTTCATAGCATTAATTATATCTTTTTTAAAAATGTTGGCTTCTCCTAGTTTGTCATAAACTGTAGCAATTAATTCATCGTTTTTGGGTTCATTATCCAAAATAAATTTATATATTTTCCCTTCCTCGTCAAAATTGTTTTCTATATTAAAATATTTTGCAATTTCGAATAATGCATTATAAAATTTGAAGTAATATGCTATTTTAAGTAATTCGTCTCTATTCTTCCTTGGATTCAAAGCAAGTAAATAAAGCAAAGCATCTTCGTTCTTATACTTTGCTGCGAGAAGCAACATTGACATTGCCTCTTGCTTTTTATTTAATTTTTTATATAATTTCCCTAGTTCAAATATTGCAGGAGCATACATTTTATCTATTCCCAGAGTCAAAGTATCTATCGCAAGAAGATACTCTCTTTTTGATATATAATACAACCCAAGAGCGAGTATAGCCTTATTATTTCCTAATTCAATTGCTTTCCTATAATAATCTATATCTCCTGTTATCTTTCCGAGTAAATAATAAGCTTTAGGGTTTTCATATTGAGAAGATACCCTCAGGTTTTCAATAGCAGTTTCCTTTTTACCCATTTTGAAATATATTTTCCCGAGATAATAATAACCAAGATGATAATTATTTTGAATTGCAGTGTTAAACCATTCTATAGCAAGGTCATCGTCTTTCATAAACTTATAATAAATATATCCTATTTTAAATATCGAATCAGCAGTAACTGAAGAAGTAAGTTCTGAATCTGAAATGACATTTTTATAATAAACATCAATTGCATTGTTGTATTCTTCGAAATGCTCGTAAAGTAAATCTCCTAGTTTATTCATTGCAGGAAAATAATTCGAACTTGTTCCTATAGTAAAAAAGAACCTGGCAAGATCGTAGTTTTTAGTTCTTAGTGCAAGTAACCCTTGATCGAAATAATCTAGGACAGCATCTTGTTCAGTGTCATCCGCATCAGGAAGAATTAATTTTTGGAACTTTTTGTTATTAGTTTCTTGAATATAAAAATTATAATAGCGTGCCCATAGTAATCTTTGTCTAGAAACAATTTCAGTAGTATCTGGAGGATCTTCAAAGATGACATTCTTTATTTTACCTTGTTTTTTATAAATTTCATTCAAAATATCCGCTGCCTTGGGGAGTTTCGAGTCTAGCCAATATGACTGAGCTAAAGTAGTTTTATTTTCTTTATTGTAAATATTTCCCAGGTCAAATTTAATCTCGGAATCAGTTATAGGAGGAAGATCTTTAAAAATAATATTTTTATTATAGGCAAATATAAATCCAAGGTTGAACTTGTCGTTTACTCTCCAAAACCATCTTGCAGCATACTCCGGATTTACTACATAAAACATTATACCTAGTCTACTAGCTGCTGATGCATCACCACGAAGACATGCATGAAGCCACCTTTTTAATGCATTAGATTCGTCTTTTAATAAAAAATACATTAATCCTTGTTGATAAAGAGCACTCGAATCCTTTTCATAATACTCTAATGCCTTTTGATAATCTCCGAGTTTAAAATACACATTTCCAATGTCAACCCAAGCATCGGGTTCTTTTAGATAAAACTCTAGAGCTTTCTGGTAGTCTCCTTTCTTAAAATAATAATCTCCTGTTTCGAGAAAGAAGTTTTCTTCTTCTACTTCTTCTTCTGTTTCAGAGTCATCATCGTCCCATTCTTTCACAACCATTATTTATTAAAGAGAAGCATTTTTATTATAAAAATGTGTGTTGCTTGTGATAAAAATATTCCTAAAACAAGATTTTTGGAAATAAAAGACTGCAATAAAATTACTATTTTATCCGGAGTAAGAAGTGTCAAGGGAATTTTTATTGATAATTGTCCCAATTTGACCAGGATTTATAACATTTCCCCATTAGAATCTCTGTATTGTACCAACTGTGAAAGATTAAAAGATATTTTCGTAAAGGCTACAGATAAATATTTTTATAATTGTGATAATATAAATGACAACTGATAATTTATTTATGGGCAAAAAGTATTTTGCAGATAAAAATTATGAAGTTGCAAAATCATTCTTAACAAAAGCTGCAGAAGAAAAAAATTTAGAAGCATATCGACTACTCGGAGACTTACATTGTGAAATTTTTTACAATGTAAATGAATCTAAATATTGGTATACCAAAGCAGCGTTAAGAGGGGATTCAGAATCTCAACTTAAATTAGGAGATTTTTATCCGAATGATCCCGAGACAGCATTATTTTGGTATAAGAAAGCTTACAAAGCAAACAACAAGGAAGTATTTATACGACTAGGAAATGCTTACAAGACATATCAGGACTTCTTTTCAGCTTTATATTTTTATAAAGAAGCAGCCAAGACAGGAGATCTAAGAGGATACTACGAAATGAGCAAGATATATAAAAATGTTTATAATGACAAAAAATCAGCAACAAAATATCAACAAAAGTATATAAAAAAATAAAGAAAATTTCCTAATCTTTGTTTTACTCGAAAGCTATTAAAATAAATATTAAATTAAATGAAAATTAAAAATTGAAAACTTTGAAAAATCCATTTTTTACAGTCTTAAGTTCCACTCGAGAAAAAGTCCAAAAAACATAAAGTCCGTGTAGGTATCCATCCCTTTTTAATAGGAAAAAATTTACAGTCTGAATTCAACTTGAAGAGTATTAAAATAAATATTAAATTAAATTAAAATTAAAAATTAAAAACTTTGAAAAATGTAGTTTTTACAGTCTCGCCCCCCACTTTGGAAAAAGTCCAAAAAACATAAAGTCTGGGTGGTTTTCCAGCCGTTTTAATAGGGAAAAAATATCAGTCTTTGTTTTACTTGAGAGCTATTAAATTAAATATTATTTTTAATCAAAATTAAAAATTAAAAACTTTGAAAAATGTAGTTTTTACAGTCTATGTACTTACTCGAGAAAAAGTTCAAAAAATGTAAAGTCTGGGTGGTTATCCAGCCAAAATTAATAGGGAAAATTTCCTAATCTTTGTTTTACTTGAGAACTATTAAAATAAATATTAAATTAATTCAAAAATGAAAATTGAAAACTTCCAAAAATCCATTTTTTACAGTCTATGTGCTTACTCGGTAAAAAGTCCAAAAAATGTAAAGTCTGGGTAGGTATCCATCTAAAATTAATAGGGAAAATTTCATAGTCTACTTTCTACTAGAAAGCTATTAAAATAAATATTATTTTTAATCAAAATTAAAAATTGAAAACTTTGAAAAATCTGTTTTTACAGTCTATGTACTTACTCGAGAAAAAGTTCAAAAAAATATAAAGTCTCTATACCTTATTTGTTAGGAAAAAAATCTCAGTCCTTTTTCTAAGGAACCCATTAAGAACTTTCAATCTCCGTGTACTCACGCAGTCCATTCAGACTGTTCTGTGTGTCAGATAAACGAAAAATGCATTAAATAATGTATTTTTGTTGAACAACGACAATGATTTTCGACTTCGAGCGCACGAAAAAGATATTTAACCTTTTGAGTCCTACTGACTCTGAAATGGAATTATTAAACAAGGCTCAAATCTACATCTTTGAGAAAGATCACAAACGTGCTGATGAGATACTTAGTATAGCAGGAGATTATTCCAAAGAATATGCTTTTCTGGTTGGGTGTTATCACAACGATGAACGTAACGATACCTTCGAAGCTATAAACTGGTTTCGCAGCGCATCTGATTTAGACTGTGCTAAATACGAATTAGCACATTTATTTTGGAGTCTGAGAAATTACACGGAAGCTGATTACTGGTTCAAGAAATGCATCGAGAATGATTATCAAGATGCAGAAGAACATCATGAGAATATGTTGGTAGATCAACATCGAGATTTTATGGAAGATGAAGTCGAAATAGAAGATGAGGAAGATGCTGAAGAAGATGCCGAATCTGAAGAAGTTGAATCTGACGAAGATGAAGAGTATAATCAATATCATACTTGTCTCGATACTGATAATGCTTATGATGCAATGTATGCAACTTTAAATGACCACATCGAAGCAAGCTCTAAAAAATTATGCCCTAACTTATACTTGGGGAAAATGTATGGTCTGTTCGGTAACTATGCTGAATCTAAGTTCTACTACAATAAAGCTGCGGAAATTTTTGGTAATAAATATTCAAAAAATGTTGTTGATATTTTTTCCTTGCCACAGGTAGAAAAATCGGAAAATATGTGCTGTGTATGCCATGAGAATGAAAAAATATGCAAATTAAGTTGTAAGCATCATGTTTGCTACACTTGTTTGTGTAAATTAAATGTTTCAAACTCACGCAAGTGTCCTATGTGCAGGGATAACTTTTTCAAATAAGTGAAAATAAATAAAAGAAATTATTTATAACTGATTAAAATGTTTGTAAAATACCGAGAGAGTGCCAAACGAGGATGTGCCGAATCACAATTTCGTATGGGGTTTCTGTATGAAAATTTAGATGATGATCCTAATTCTAAGTATTGGTATGAAAAAGCTGCAATGCAAAATCATAGTCCATCTCAACTCAGATTGGGATTCATCTATGCTTTCTGTTTAGGAGATTTTGAATCTGCAAAGTATTGGTTCAAACGCTCTCAAGTTTTTGTAGGATCAATGTTCTATCTTGGTTGGATCTATGAATTGGAAAATAATATAGAAAATTCTATTTATTGGTACAAACTTGCAGCAGAGTCCGGACATGTTAATGCTTGTTACATTCTAATAAGTTTAGATCAAAATTCTGATTTTTATTTAAATAAAATCAGAATTTTAAATAAAAAATTAAAAAACGACAAGTATTATATTCTCGGTAAGCAATTTGTTTCGGAGAAAAAAATCGATGAAGCTATCACTGCATTTCGCAAGTCGATCTCTGTAGGTACAAATTGTTACTCTATGTATGAACTAGGAAATATTTACCGTATTACAAAGAATCGTCGCGACTCCGAGCTCTGGTATAAAGAAGCTTCAATGTTTGGCGAACCTAATTCATTAGATTACATTCTTATTATTGAAGCAAGAAAGATAAAGAAAATAATTCCTTTTTATGTCAAGTTTGATAGTCACAAGACTAACTACATTTTGGGATCTATTTATATGCGAAGATGTAGTTACCTTAATGCTATTACTTATTTCATGAAAGCTGCTATTCAAAATTCTCTTGAGGCTCACATAGAGTTGATTAAGTATTACAAGACTACTGGTAACATCAGAAATTTAAAGTTTTGGTGCAGTGCTGCAACCATCCTTGCAGAATTAATTAATACTAAAAAAATATTTTTAATTGAATAAAAAATTAAAAAAAATGGAAAAATGTGATTTAGAAAATGTTACAGACGTTGTTTGAAAAAGAATATTCTGAGGTCACTGTGTTGAACAGCTCGCACCCAGATTATAAAATCGAGAATGAGCTGTTCTTTAAAGCAGCCGAGCAGGGTGTTGATGCAGATGATTGTTACATTGCAACATATTTTATGAGTGTAGGAAACATCGAATCTGCTTTAAAGTGGTATTTGATTTGTGCTGAAAAGGGGAATAAAATCTCCCAAAACAGTACTGGCTGGTGTTATTCTTTATTGAATCAACAAGAGAGTGCATTGTTTTGGTTTAAAAAATCTGCAGATCAAAAATATCATGTTGCTCAATATGAGCTTGGAAAGTATTATCTTAGCCAAAATGACACAATTAAAGCTTTTTACTGGTTGATGTTAGCAGCAAATCAAAACAATGCAAATGCTCAATATGAAATTGCATTATTTTATCAAAACAATCTAGCTAAACATCGTTTCTGGTTAACTCGTGCTTCAGAAAATGGTCACGCAGAAGCTCAATATAAACTCGGCCTCATTTATGAAAACGAAGGCAATGAGAATAAATCACTCGATCTGTTCTCAGAAGCAGCTTCTTTTTGGCATGTTCCTGCATTATGGAAGATTGGTTTATTTTACTTTTCAAAAGGAAAATACTCAACAGCTAAATATTATTTCAATAAGCTTGTGAATTTGGGGCAGCCTGATGCAAACATTTATTTGGGAATGTGTCAATCACACAAGAATAATCATTATACAGTTAAATTAGCATTGTTTTATCTTGGATTAGAAAAACTATCTTTCATCAAAGAAACGATTTATTGTTGTGTATGTCTCGAGACAGTCCACGGAGCATTGGAATTGAAATGTAAACACAGTTTATGTTGTGAATGCGCTTATGAAATTAGTAAATCTAATTACAAGCGATGTCCTTTGTGTCGGGGAAACTTTAATTAAATTTTATTTTAAAAATAAAATATATTTTATTTTAAAATGGAGATTAAATATTTATTCGAAAATGAATATTCTGAAATTAAAATATTAAATTTTAATTCACCAGACTATTATGTAACCGACGAATATTTTTTCGACCCAGAGTTATCCGGGTATCCAGATATTCAGATTTTAAGAGGCTTTTATTTTTTCTTTATCAACGAGTATAAGAAGGCTTTGTTTTGGTTTTCCCAGGCAGCTAAATTCGAAATGTTAATAGCTAAATTTTATTCGGCTTTATGTAACTACAAAATAAAAGATTATGAAAATGCTCTAAGCTGGGCTATAGACTGTATAAATGATAATTATATTGGGATTTATCATTTGATAGGGCAAATTTATATGTTGGGATATAATGACGAGAGAAATGGTATCAAATGGATAATCCGAGATGCAGAGAGAGGCAATGTTTTATCTCAAACTATGTGCGGACTGTATTACCAAAAAAATAAATCGGAATTAGCGAATTATTATTATAAACTTGCAGCAGAAAATGGTTGTTCTACTGCACAAAACAACTATGGAACTATACTTTTAGATGAAAACAAGAAGGAAGAGGCAATATTTTGGTTACTCAAGTCAGCCAAACAGGGAAATAAAATAGCTCAGAAAAATTGTTTTATATTTTATTCTTTTTATAACAACTTTAAGGAAACTTTATTTTGGTATAAAACCCTACATTCAAATAATTTATTCGATCTCAAAGTGCAATGTATCTTGGGAAAATTATATTTAACAAATGGCATGACCTCAGAAGCAGAAACATGTTTTTTAGATGCTGCGGAGAAAGGTTGCAAAGAGTCAATTATCATTCTTGGGTTACGCAACTGTTGTAAATAAATTAGAATCGTGTGACATGTGCAACGACATTAAGTTAAAGTTTTTTGAGATAGGATGTAAGCACTTGCTGTGTTGTTCGTGTTTGAATAATATTAAAACACATAAAAAATGCATTTTATGCAAATAATTTAATTGAAAAATAATTTAATTAAATAAAATAAAATAAAAATGATAATCAAGGTAACTGTTAACATCGCTGACGCTACTAAAACAGAGAGTGTATTAGTCTCATCTCCACATATGTTTTATTTTTTAAAGTACATTCAATACAAAGAATTAAGTGTTAATGGAATGACTATTAAAAAGGTTACTACTATGCCAAAGAGTGTAATTAGAACAAACAAACTATTTAATATTAATTATGATATTATTTTTAAATTTATTACCAATTTTATTTCAATTTATAATGATTTTAAAAAGAATAAAAACCTTTTTACCGAAATTATTAAACATAAAAAAGAATTAATTATGTTAAATAGACACAAAGATTATGACTGGTGCTTGACATCACTAGAACTTACCTATGAATCACTTGTGGCGCTTAAAAAATTCCCTGTATTATTACCAGAAGTTTCTTCATCTCAAACAGAGGTACAACAAGAATAAACGAAAAATATTTTAAAAAAAATATTTATATGTGATTTAAGACATGATTGCTAAAGTTAATATTTACTCCGATGATGAGCCGCTTGAAGATGAAAAGTATAGCTCCGAATCAGAAGAAGAGGATGACTTTGAAGAACTTGTTAAAAGTGTGTACACGCTCGATAAAAATGGCAATGTAAAGTCATTGCTTTATTTAGGGCGACTTTATACTTTCTTTGGTAACATCGAAGAAGCACAAGGTTACTACACTAAAGCAGCAATTAAAGGCAGTGTGCTCGCTGCTAGTATTTTAAAAATGTTTAAACTTCCTTTCGATATTATTTCTGAAAAGGAGTGTTATTCATGCTCAGAGAAGACTAAAATTAGTAAACTAAAGTGCGGACATTTTTTATGCTATTCGTGTGTCTGCAAGATTAATATTTCTGATTTACGCCAGTGTCCTGAGTGCGGTGATCATTTTTAATTGAAATTTTTAAATAAAATAATATTTTATTTGATAAAAAAATAATGAAGGTGATAGAATATTTAGATCTAGGGGAAGATTTTCACAATATAGATGATGAGAATTATAATTTAGGATTGATCTTTGAAAATAATATAAAAAATTCTATGATGGCTTTACACTATTTTATAGAGTCAGCACGACTTGGTAATTTAGATGCTTATTTTTCTACAGGAAGGATCTTGAAGAGTATATCCGATCCTAACTATATTGATTGGTATAAAACAGCTGCAGAGCATGAACATATTTCATCTCAAATTATATTAGGAGACATTTACTTCGAGAAAGAAGATTATGTTTCTGCAAAGAAGTGGTTTATGAGAGCAGCTTTGAAAGAAAATGCTTACTCTCAAAGCATGCTAGGAAAACTTTATGAGAAGCAAAAAGATACTAAGAGAATGTTTTACTGGTACATTAGATCTGCGGAAAATGGTCATGCATATGCTCAATGTGCTCTTGGAAGATTATATTATTATCTTGAACCTGACACTTCTCAATATTGGTATAAAAAGGCTGCAGAGCAGAATTTTTTTAATGCTCAACATGCATTGGGATTACTTAACCTCAAGAAGAATGAAAAAGTAGCTGTGTTTTGGTTGCTCGAGGCTGCAAAAAATGGTTACGTTAAATCACAATATTCTTTGGGTAGGTTCTATAAAGACAAGAAGAATTTTAAAGAATCTAACTATTGGTTAAATATTGCTGCTGCTAACGGTCACCGTGAGGCTATTAACTTAATTAAATAACTGAAAAATTTATTTTTTAATATAAAAAATAATGAAAGCATAATGAAGAAATTCTCATTCGCATTTTTTAACACTCTGTTTAGTACTTCGAATACGGACGTTGAGGGTGTCGTGAAAGAAGTGTTTGAGAACACCTCAGAAAACTTCAAGGAGATTAGATGTGATTTAATTGTTACTTTCTTAGATAACTTGTGTTTTAAAACACCAATGGAGACATTTGAAACTGTGTTAAAACATATTCCTTGGAAGACTTATTATGGATATATATTTCAAACATACTTCATTACAAAGATCCCTTTGAAGTCTCGCTCCGTAAAGTTTTATGACAAAATCATAGATTATATAGACTGGGAGACTAACGCTTGTTATTTTCCTTCTATGTTTTTTAACATCAAAAACTTGAGTCTTACTCCTGACAACGTAAAGTTAATGGATAAAATTCTAGTTAACTTCAAGTGGGATAATTGGATTCTTATGTATAAGGTTTATATAAAACGAATTGAAAAAGATCCTGACGACCTTATTGCTAAGTTCATTATAGAAAAATGTAATTTTATTTTAAACAAATAAAATGAAATGAAATAAATTTTGGGGTTACATCTTTTCGAATAATTCATTATAAATTCTGCTGTGCCCGTAAGGAACAGTAACATTTATCGAAGTGAATCCTTTCTTATTAAAAATCTTTTCCCACTCGGATTTAGACTTATAGTCGTCATGATAATCATTTAGATATTCAAGTCTACCTTTCTCATAGATAGTATGTTCCACATCGATGATTACAGGATCAATACAATCATGCTCTCTTATGTACAAGTATCTTTTACATATTCTACTTAGTTCACCCAACACTAAATCTAAGTCTTTCACGTGATGAAGTGTTTGGAAACATACTACCAAATCAATTTTTTTGTCCAAAGGAATGGGTTTACCTTCCTGTAAGACCAAATAGGTAATATTTTGATAATCCTGATTTCTTCCTGTATCTCCTAACCAGGTTTTAATATCAGCAGAAATAGCATTCTCCTTTTTAATTTTAAAGATTTCTGCTATAGCAGAACATGTACTTCCATCATCTCCTCCAAAATCTAATACAGAAGTTATATTTTTAGTCTTTAATAACTCATATAAAGTCTTTGCTCGATTTTTAGAGCGCTTTGCTCTTGATTCTTCATCTTTCTTCCAAATATCAATACCAGATTGATTTTTATAATTTTCAAATACCTTCAAATCATTTCCCTCTACAGGATAAGGTAGTTTCATTTTTTCTAATAAACTCTTTAGTTCGTTGGGAAAATTTTTCTTTAGGTAATTGAATTGATTTAAACTACATGGTCTTACTCTTTCTACTAGTTCAGGAATTAAAACTAAATTATTCAAATAGTCAATAGTGCTTGGGAAAATAGACTTAAGCCAATTAAATACTCCTTCATTGTTCGTTCCAAAGTCTTTAGTGTAAAACTTATGTAATGGTATTTCCGAGAGAGCAATACTCTGATTAAATAATTTTCTTTTCTTTACAAAAAAGTCCGGAGAAATACTACACTTGGATTTTTTAACTGCTGCAAGATAATTGCTATAGATTCTATAAAGCCTGTCTACTTTCATCTGTATCTTTTGAAAATGCTGTAATTCTTCAAACGGAAAGTTTATATAAATAACATCTAAGTCAGGAACGTCGGGAGAAATATAAGGTTCAAAAATATCCAATTCCGATTTATTAAAATTAGAACATTCCTTTATTAATCTTCGTTTTACAATTAAATTATTCTTAAAATCTTCTTTATTATTTTCCTTAAGATATTCTAAAAATTGCAAAGGAGTGAGATCGACTTGGAACAAAGAATTAATATCTGTTTTAGGATGAAATCTCCAATCAGGCAAAAGCGACACAGGAAATCCTTTGTATGTAATTCTCGAATTTTCAAAGTTATGAATCACAGGAAGAGAAGTAACATTTTCCACAGTGTATTCAAACCCTTCAATATTAAAAACTAAGTTTGTAAGACTACAAGACTCGATACTAATATTTTCTTTAGTTAAATTTCCATGTACAAAAAGCAATCGTTCTTGAGCTTTAGCAAGAGAAAGAGTAATAATTAATTTCTCCTTGAATCCTAGTTCTTCAAAACTAGAAATAGATTTAACCTTTTTGAAGCTAGGAACCTTACTAGAAAGTTTAAGTATCTTTCCCAAAATAAATTCATAGGGATCCCCTTGCACGTAAGCTTTGGTTAACATTTTATGTATGTAAACGTTTTAATTTTAAATTTCGCTTTACAAAACCTTTACTTTCATAACATAAAAAATTATATAAAGTATTAATATAAAAATTACAGAATGAATTGCTATAATGGTCTTGCTCGGTCTTCCAATTGAATCAAACATTTCTATATCGAATTTATCCGAAAGAATTGAACTTACTGTATATGCTGTTCCGCTATAAATGAATGCTGCTGCAAGAGTTATAAGTAAAACAGTTAAAAACTTCTTACCCTTTGCTGGAGGTTTAGGCTCTTCATCTTTTGTTAGTTCTTCTGGTTTCGGATACAGATTGGCGAAAAATTCCAGGTTCTTTGTTTTACTATCTGCCATTATTTTATAATAATATATAAAATAAAATGAACGGGTTGACTGAGTTTTCGAAGAAGCTTTTACACTCTGAGTTACTTAAAACAGGAACCGACCCTTCCAAATACTCAAATCTTACACCTTTGGATTTACTTAATTCCGTTATCTATGCAAAATCCAAGTTAACTAAAGACAGTTGTGAGAGCAAGGGGTTTGTTTGGAAACAAGATACAGGATTACCTTATTATTGTCCAGAGAACTTGAAAGATTCTTGCACTAGTGGATACTGTAAAATAGATACTCAAGATAAGTGCTTGAAGTATTCTGAATTGCCTTATGATCAATCTACAGGAGAAGCAAAAACTACAACAAATAATTATTTAGAATGGAGAGAAAGTCCAGATTCAACCGAAGCAGCAAAAAAATACGGCTGTTATCTTGGTAATCCTATGTTACGAAAATGGTGTGAATTACCCAAGACAAGACAACCTGCAGGATCAGATAAAGACAAACTTACATACGATGCTAATACGGGGTTATGTGATTTTAATAAAGCATATTGTGACAATCACAATTCGCACTGGGATGAAAGTAGCAAAACCTGTTATAAGACTTCAGGAGAGAAATTTTCAGAAGCATTATTCGGAGCAAGCTTGACAGCGATATTTGAAGGTAATTGTAAATATGAAGGATTTCAGTTCAAGCCAGTAAAGACTCCAGGAGATGGTTTTACAAAAATACTTCCAATAGCACAAAACTTTGCCGGGCCAGGTATAACCTTATATTTTTTAATTAGAAACAGTCAACCGACTGTAGGGTTCTTGGCAAAAGAATTACCAAGTGAACTAGTAGATTCAGACAACAACATAGTTATTTCTACTGCTGATTTAGCAAGTAAATATAGAAGAATATATGGAGTGATAACAAAGTCACCTTTGATAGTAAAAGCGTTAGAGTTACTGAAGATTAAAAAATTAAAAAACTAAAAAATTGGTCTTGCTTAATACCAATATAAAACATTCGAGAGGAAACTACATAGAAGGATTTTAGTCTAACTCCCAACTCGAAAGTATCTCCCAGAAAAAGTTTTAGATCCCAAGAAAAACTTTTTTGCTCTATAAAAAATATTTTCATTCATGGTTAATCATACTCGAAAGATGATTTTTTCTCGAGCAAAAATCAAGTAGAAATGAAAAACTGGCCTCAGTTTTCAGTCTTCTTTTACTTTGAATTGGAAATTTTATGTAATACATCCAAAGGAAGATTTTTTACTCGAGTAAAAAATAAGTACAAATAAAAACTTAACTATCAGATCCAGAAAGGAAAAAATTCTCTTGAGAAAACTACATAGAAGGATTTTAGGGTCGGGGTTCAACTCGAAAGTATCTCCTAAAAAAGTTTTAGATCCCAAGAAAAACTTTTTTGCTCCATAAAAAACATTTTCATTCGTGGTTAATCATACTCGAAAGATGATTTTTTCTCAAGCAAAAAACCAAGTAGAAATGAAAACTGGCCTTAGTTTTCAGTCTTCTTTTACTTTGAATTGAAAATTTTATATAATACACTCAGAGGAAGATTTTTTACTCAAGTAAAAAATAAGTACAAATTTAAAAGCTCTCTGTAGAGTCTTACTTCAGCTTTAAAAAAATCCGATAACCCTCAAAACAAGAATTTTTTCTCAAGTGAAAACTACATTGGTGCTTTTTATCCCAAAATCCAACTCAAAAGTATCTGCCAAAAAAAATTTGGTCCCAAGAAAAAGTTTTTTTCTCATTTCTTGGATTTTTTAGTCACTGTTAACAATGCTCGATAAAAATTTTTTCCAAGTGGATTTCAAATAGATATAAAAAATTTTTTCTGTTTTTAGTATTAGTTTGGCTTTACTCAAAAATTTTTGAATATTAGTTTCAAAGGAAGATGTATTATTCGAGCAAAAAATAAGTACAAATGAAAAAGTTCCCTGAACTCTCTTTCTCGACTATCTTAATTCAGTATTACCGTAAGAAGAAGAAAGATATCTTTCGAGTACAAATAACAAATAACTTCATTTTCAGTATTGTTTTTACTTCAAATTAAAAATCGCTCTGGCTACTTTTGCTTAGAACTTTTCATTTGTGGTCGATAATACTTGGAGTTTATTCTCAAGTGAAAACCAAGTAGAACTGTTTTTGATTTACTATTTTATACTGATCTATTAAAAAGTTAAAATTCTCAGTCTTGTTTTCACTTGGGAACTATTAAAATAAATATTTATTTTAATCAAAAATGAAAATTGAAAACTTTAAAAAATCCATTTTTTACAGTCTTACCTCTCACTCGGTAAAAAGTCCAAAAAATGCAAAGTCTGGGTAGGTATTCATCCCATTTTAATAGGGAAAAATTCTTAGTCTACTTTCTACTCTGAAACTATTAAAAATAATATTATTTTTATTCAAAAATGAAAATTGAAAACTTTGAAAAATCCGTTTTTTACAGTCTTACCTTTCACTCGGGAAAAAGTTCAAAAAACCTAAAGTCTGGGTAGGTATCCATCCCTGTTTGTTAGGGAAAAATTCTTAGTCTGACTTTCACTTGGAAACTATTAAAATAAATATTATTTTTAATTAAAATTAAAAATTGAAATTATCAGCGTACTTTCTATTCGGAAGCTTTTTAACTAAAGTAGTTTGTGAGTATTTTATCTAAGATATTTTTTATTTTTTCTGCTTCGTCTACAGACTCACAGGATAAAATTTTAACATATAAAAATTTAGATCCTATCTTCAGCAAGTTATTTGTTTTTTCTATTTCATAGGCTTCTGTTATACCAGGAGTAATTCTTATTGTATTCTTTAATTCGTCTAATAAATATCTGAAGTATACATATACTCCACCTTTTTTCCTCAATGTAATTTCCTTTTCATTAATAATTAATATCTTTGAAACAACTGGATCATTCATTACATAGTCATGAAACAAAGGCATATTAAAATCTAACTGTTTTCTGAACCTCTTTTTTGTTTTTACTATTTCTTCTTCTCCTACTTCTTCAAAGAAATTTATTTCATCTTCTTCTTCATATTCATCTAGATATTTCATTTGTATATAATATTCTACATCAACTCCTACCTCAATGAATTTTTCTACAGATATTTTAGTTTTCAAAACGGAATTTAATCTATTTAAAATTTCAAATTCAGAAACTTCATTTTTCTCATTTACTTCTGTAAAAATAGAAATTATTTTTCCGTTTAATGCTACAGGACAATAACTTTTTTTATTTTTCTTGTTATTTACTCGGAATAACATAAAATCTGTTTCTATAGCCCAGTCTACAGGAGGTTTAAAATCTTTGTGTACTTTGAAGAAGTTTTTGAAATTTACAAAAGGAACTAACTCGTCTAAAACTAGATCATTAAATATTTCTTCTAAATCACACTCAAAGCTAGCCTGAAGATTTATTCTAAAGGGTTTAATTTCAGATGTAACTAAATCAACAGGCATTGCCTCTACTTTCTTTGCAATTTCTATAGTTTTCTTAGCCTCATTTTCGAAAGTTTTCAAATCATGAGTGTAAACAGAGTAAAAAGAATCGTAACCATAAAGTTGTCTTAACCCTAATTCTTTAGATAATCCAATGACTACGGAGTAGTCTGATGAGTGCTCAAATTCTTTATAGTCTTTGTATCCTCTATAATAAATTAAATAATTAATAAATTCTTCAGGTGTCAAAGAATACCATTCTATTAATTCCGTAGCTCTTTGGAAGCTTATACTCTTTTTTAGGTAATCTATAATACTTCCGTGCTCAGAGTTAAATAGCTTAGGAATAATTCCCAGTTGTACGTTTCTGCGCTGGGCAAAACTTTTTTCACTGTCTATTGCATACATTATTTATTTTATAGCTTTTTTAAATTTAAATCAAATTTTAGCATTCTTTTGTTACCAAAACCCAAACATACCAATTTCGGATATTGTCTATATAGAGCCCAGAACATTTCCTCAATATTTGGTGTCTTCTCTCTGAAAATAGAGAAATAAGGAAAGTATGAAGGACTGGTTGACACTAAAAATGTGTGAAGAGTTTTAGTGACTGAATATACAGCAATAGCAAGATTATTCTCTGGGAGTTTGAGAACAGACATTTTTAATATTTGAGTCGGCATTCTTCCTCTCCAAAGTGTAGCAATCTTTTCCTTTGTAGTAATGTTGTAGACGTAAATGTATTTACCATCTTCATTTGCAATAGCACAATAATAATCATCTACTGCAAATGTCTGGTAAGGCTTTATTCTCAAACATTGTGTGTCAATTGAACCTCCTTTTAAATTTACGATATTTAATCCTTCAATCGAGGAAAATATTAAATGTGAATTACTAATTTCGAATTTAGGATCGGAATAATAATAACTTATAACAGGGATTAAATTATTATTTACAAATTCATAAACATAGATTTGGTTTGACCTGAAGACGAGAAAATTATTTTTAAACTTTATTTCAACGATTTTATAATTTGTATTAAGCTGCAAAGAATCATCAAAGTATATTTTAGTCGAACATGCATATATCATATGTTTTTCAGAGTAACAACTTGCAGTGACAACCTCATCACAAAGTATTATTCTATTTTTATCTAGTTCGTCAAAACAAGTGTCCCACACTGTTATTTGTTTTTCTTCGTTAGTAGTGAAGTAGTCCATATTTTATTTAGACAATTAAAATATTTTTTTCAAAAGGTAATTAAAATGCATACAGGAACAGTTTTTTGTCTCGCTCTCTCAATCGTTCTAATTATCCTTGGAAGTATTATTGTCGGTTCTGTCAATAAGTCCAATCCAAGCACTAAGGACACTAATATCAAGAACTCAGGAATGGGAGTATTGGTAATTGGCCTTATCTTCTTTTTGTATGGTGCTTACTACATCTACCAAGAACATGGTCATCATCTTAGTAAAATCATAGGAGGAAGTTCCGCAGCTCCTCAGACTATGTACTTTTTCTAAACCATTTAAAGAAATAATTAAATTTAGATAAAAATGAGTATATCTTTTAATAGAAAAAATTATAGTGTGACTCTAAGAGAAGATGAATATTTGGATTATTGGACGGATAAATTAGGTAAGCCAGATGAGAACGAAGAGTATATTCGTTGGTATATGTCTAAAAAGAACTTTGACGCTTTTTTGAAGAAGTATGAAGACTATGAAATGGTCGAAGAAGTAGATGAAGAAGAAGAGGATGAAGATGAAAAGAAAGATATTCCTATTCAAAGAGTGCTGCAACACAGAATTACTTCTGAAAGAATTAAGAGTAAGGAAATTACTCCAGAAATCGATATTGATTCAGATGATGAAGATATAGTTTCTATCTCTCGTAGACTTAGATACATTTACAGAGAATTAAAGAAACTCCAATAATTTAAAAATTTATTACATAGTAATAAATGAAACTTCACGTGGTATGCGATTTAGACTGTACGTTGATTAATGCAGTAGAACTTGATGATTTGGCTTTGATACCTAAAGATGCTCCATTTGAAGGTCATGTAATGGAAGGTTACTACAAAATATTTGCAAGACCTCATCTGCAGCAGTTCTTAGACTTTGTATTTGAGAATTATGATGTCTCAGTGTTCACTGCAGCAGAAAAAGATTATGCATTATTTATATTGGACAATTTTATTTTAACAAAGCCAGAAAGGAAATTAAAAAAGTTTTTACACAGAACCGCCACACAATTTTCCGACTATTATTATGACAATCCAAAGGATTTATCGTTATTTGATGACCCGAATGTTGTGATTATAGATGATCTCGCTGACGTTTTTTATGCAAATCCTTATAGGACAATTGTAGCTACGAGATTTGAATTATTAAATTATTATTCTGGAAATATGCTAAAGGTTACTCCTGAAATTGCTTTATTGGAAGAATATCCTGAAGACAGTCCCGAGTTAGTTTATCATGGAGAGTTAGAACATGATGCTTTCTTACTTCAAGCTATTCTTGCACTGAAAAATTTTAGTTTCTAATCGCCTTGGAAACCAAGGCTTCTCGCTCCTAATACATCGGTTCCCGATGTTTTTACCTCTTAGCTTCTAGCTGCAGGCATGCCTCGTTGTTTATCCAACATATCGTCAAAGTTCTTTCTAGAATTTTCAATGTCCTTTGCAACCGAACTTGTAACATTAGATTTAGAATTTTTATTAGTCTTTTGTTGTTGATGAGGTTGCTGTGATTGCTGAGGAGGACCTTTTTCTGGATTTTTAATATAAGGGTCAATTCTTTGTCCTCCCATACCAAGAGGATCATCTTCAATCTCTTCAGTCTCTTCCTCTTCTTCATCTAAAACCTTTATTTTTGGTTGGGATTTAGGTTTAGCTTGAGAAGGAATTGAATGTTGAGGAATTTGTTTCTTTGTAGGCTCAGGAGGGACATATCCTTTAGGATGTAAACCAGAAGGATCATATTCATCATAAATATCTTTTTTGGAAGGTCTAGTTTGTCTCATAACAGGAACAGGTTCTGAATATTGAAGTTGCTGTTTATTTCTTGACCAAATAAACACTTCAGCAGCTTCATATTTAGTAGTAGTTCCATCTGGAAGTATTTCTAGAATAAAAGGAACCATAGAAACTTTAATTGTAGTTGAATTAAGTAGAATATCTTTCATATCCTTTGAATCCACACATATAGGATAAACCTCGGGATGATTTCTTAGTATGTTTAAAGAGTCATTATCTAAATTGCTATAGAAAAGTATCGTCTGCATTTTAAAATTAATTTAAAATAAACATTTAAATGGACATTAATTACTCGTATCGAAATGTTTCCTTCACAGGCAGTGAAAGTAAAGAATATCTGGATTTGTTTTCACAGGGAAGCATTGATTGGTGTAGTTTCCAGATAACAAAAAGATTGAAAGGAGTTCATCCTGAAGGTAAGAATATAAAAGTTTCTGATGATCAAATACAGAATGTTTTAGATAGTTTTTATATCTCTACTTACCTTGCACCTCAGGCATTAAGAGAGATGGCTGTTATGCATATAGTAAACTATATTGAGAACGACTTTACTATCTCTGAGACGAATAGAAAATATTCAGCTTGGGTTCAAAAGTACGATTTGGAGACGGGGCTAAAACAATTCGACAATATAAAACTAAACAATAGAAGAGGACAGATGTACTTTCGCTGGAATTATTAAAACAATTTTAATTTTACAATTAAAATATGTCACGAGTTACACAAAAGCCAATTGATATCTCTAATTTAGTCTTTAAATTAACTGGAAAGTTTAAAGCCCCAAGAGAAGGAGAAGTAGGAATTGGTAAATCATGGGTTCCTCCACTTACTTTAAACCTTAAAAATCAAGCTCCTATCGAGCCTGTTAATACAAGAAAATTACGAGCAGCAAATCTTCCTGATAGTTTTTGTTGGACCGATAATGACTCTGTAGAAAAATATAAAGGAGATGAATATACAAATCTTCTTTCGAATGTAGGTTCACAGGGACAATGTGGAATGTGTTTTGCATATGCTGCAACTACTTCTTTGGGAGATAGATTTGCTATTGCAACCAGATCTAAAAACCCTCAATTAGGACCTACATATCTTCTTAGCTGTTCTATCACAGGAGATTGTAATAAAACAGAATTAATGGGATGTAATGGAGGTATTATTTCCACAGCATTGAATAACATGGGAACTGTTATTGGAGGAGTTAAAAACAAATGCTCGGATTTGTCTTGGCTTCCTCCTGACAATGAAGCAGTTGAAGACATGAATGCTTTGATTCCTAAATTTACTCCTTTGGGTTCTCAGTGCCCGACTGATCCTCCAATTGATATTTCTTACTACAAAGTCATTCCTGATTCTGTAAAAGTTTTAGAAACTCCGGAACAAGTAAAAGACGATTTATTTCAATATGGGCCAATTCCTGCAGGATTTAAAGTATTTGCTGATTTTATGGTTGGAAGTACTGGAGATTATGCAAATAATCCTTGGGAAGCGACTGGAGGTATTTATTGTCATTTAGATGCAGATGTTGAAACCGGGAAAACACCTGCAGGAGATGATTTTCCATATAAATATTCTGATGTAGTTGGTATGTGTTCTGAGATGGGAGGTCATGCAGTTGTAATTGTAGGTTGGGGAGAAGCCGAAGTTCCTAATTTTCTTCCTAAAGCAATGCCAGGAAAAGACAAAATAACTATTCCATATTGGGTTGTTAGAAACAGCTGGGGAGATAAATGGTGCAATGGTGGTTACTTTAAAATAGCAATTAGTAATCCTTCTTTGTATTTGAATTCCAATGTAATGTTAGACACGCCTAAAGAAGGATTTGGTGGGGCTGTGACTTTCAAGCCTGATTTGGAAACTCTTCCTGACGATCATTTTGACGATGGAGGAGAATCTGGAAGCAAAAGCTCTAATAAGACTTGGGTGTGGATTATTCTTATTATTTTAGTTGCTGCCGCAGTAATTTATTTTTATAAAAAGCATTATTAAATGAGTTGTGTATTTTTACCAGGAAAACCAAATAAAATTATAGTATTAAATGTTGCAGGGCCAGTGCTTTGGGATGTTATAGCCCAGAATCCTGCAGCGAAAGATTTTTTAATTAATTTTGGTAAAGAATTAAAATTAAAAAAGGAATATTCCAAAGAAGAAATTGTAAAAGACATTGAAAGTAACTTCCCCAAGATAAGTTGGAACCTGCTTTCAGCTAACACAGAAATAATAGACATTCTTGAAAATGAAGCAATGAAATTGTGCTCTAGAATTAACTTTGATACTTTTTCCGCAAATCCTGCTGCAGTGCCTTTCCTGAGAAAGAATAAAAAATTAATTTCATGGAAATATCTAAGTTTAAATCCTGAAGCGATTGATATTTTAAAAGAAAATCCTTCAAAAATTTGCTATCATAGTTTGTGCTTGAACCCAAAAGGATTCGAGTTACTCAAGAACGATATAAATTGGAAACTTATGTCAGGTAATCCTGAAGGAGGAAACTTTATAATAAGTAATTGTAAAGATCCTGAGAATGAACTTGACTGGGAATTAATAAGTAAAAACCCTTCTTGTTTAGAGTTATTAGAAATGTACCCTTGGAAGATTGTATGGGAAAGCTTTTATCTGAATCCTAATCTAACTTTCAGCTGGTAAATATTAATTGAGTTTAATAAATTATTTTTATATAAATAAAAATGCTACATTTAGAATTAATAAAAGATATAAAAAGTCTTTCGAAAGACATTAAAGTAAATAAGAAAGTAGATTGGAATTATTTATCTGGTAATTTTTCTGCTATAAACCTGCTTGAAAAAAATCTAGATAAAATAGATTGGGAGTATTTATCTATTAATTCTGCTGCTATGTTTTTACTCGAGAAAAATCCAGATAAAATAGACTGGAAATTGTTATCTGGCAATCTTGCTGATATGTGTTTACTCGAGAAAAATCTAGATAAAATAGATTGGAATTGGTTATCTTTTAATCCTGCTGTTGTATATTTACTTGAGAAAAATCTAGATAAAATAAACTGGGGAATATTATCTTCTAATCCTGCTGCTTTGTGTTTACTTGAGAAAAATCTAAACAAGATAGATTGGAATTGGTTGTCTGGAAATCATTCGGCTATAAACCTGCTTGAGAAAAATCTAGATAAAATAAATTGGAATAAGTTATCTCACAATCCTTCGGCTATTTACCTGCTTGAGAAAAATCTAGATAAAATAAATTGGAATTTGTTATCTTTAAATTCTTCAGCTATTCACCTGCTTGAGAAAAATTATAATAAAATAGATTGGAAATGGTTATCATCTAATCAATCAGCTATCCATCTACTCGAAGAAGAATATTAATTGATTTTATTAAATTATTTTTATATAAAATAAAAATGTTGCATTTGGATTTAATAAAAGATATAAAGAGTTTTTCAAAAGACATTAAAGCGTGTAAAAATGCAGATTGGTGGGACTTATCACGGAATCCAGCAGCTATACATCTACTTGAGAAGAATCAAGCAAAGATATATTGGATTTGTTTATTCAGAAATCCTTCTGCCTTGTTTCTAATTGAGAAAAATTTAGATAAAAAAAAGTGGCAAGACTTATCATATAATCCTGCTGCAGTTGAGTTGCTTGAGAAAAATATTAATGAAGTAAATTGGATAGGATTATCGGAAAAATCAAGTGAAGATAAACTGGTTGAATTTATCTAAAAATCCTTCTGCCTTGTTTTTGCTCGAGAAAAATTTAAATAAAATTGACTGGTGGGGGTTATCACGTAATCCTGCTGCTGTTGAATTGCTTGAGAAAAATTTAGATAAAATAGAGTGGTACGTTTTATCTACTAATCCTTCTGCTTTGTATTTACTTGAGAAAAATCTAGATAAAGTAGACTGGAAATTTTTATCTTCTAATCCTGTTGCAATTGACTTGCTCGAGAAAAATCCAAATAAAATATATTGGCAGTTTTTATCTTTAAATCCTGAAGCTATTAATCTGTTGGAAAAAAATCTAGATAAACTAAGCTGGGGGAATTTATCTCGAAACCCTTCAGCTATTCACCTTCTCGAAGAAGACTATTAATTGAATTTATTAAATTATTTTTATGTAAAATAAAAATGTTAAGCTTAGATTTAATAAAAGACATAAAAAGTCTTTCGAAAGACATTAAAGCAAATAAAAAAATAAATTGGAGTACAGTATGTAGTAATCCTGCTTGTATTCATTTACTCGAGAAAAATCTAAACAAGATAGATTGGTTAGAACTAATGTATAACCCTGCAGCTATGCACTTGATAGAAAAAAATCCAGATAAAATAATAAAAGGTCGATTATCTACTAATCCTGCAGCTATGAATTTTCTGGAAAAAAATCCAGATAAAATAAACTGGTTGACTTTATCTACTAATCCTGCAGCTTTGTTTCTTCTTGAGAAAAATCAAGATAAAATAGATTGGTGGGGGTTATCTGAGAATCCTGCAGCTTTGTTTCTTCTTGAGAAAAATCAAGATAAAGTAAATTGGGAAAATTTATCTTCCAATCCTGGTGTGATTTACTTGCTTGAGAAAAATTTAGATAAAGTAGACTGGGATTGGTTATCTTTTAATCCAGCAGCTTTGTATTTACTCGAGAAAAAACTAGATGTACTAAATTGGGGAGGTTTAACTGTAAATCCTGCAGCTTTGTATTTGCTTGAGAAAAATCAAGATAAAATATATTGGTGGTTATTATCTAAAAATCCTGCTGCTACAAGTCTACTGGATAAAAATCAAGATAAAATAGAATGGTTGAGTTTATCTAGAAATCATGCAGCTTTACATCTTCTTGAATTAAATCAAGATAAAATAGATTGGTTGGGTTTATCTAGAAATCCTTCTGCTATTCATTTACTCGAAGAAGACTATTAAACGAATTTAATAAATTATTTTTATGTAAAATAAAAATGCTAAGCTTAGATTTAATAAAAGACATAAAGAGTTTTTCAAAAGAAATTAAAGTAAGTGAAAATATAGATTGGGATCATTTATCTGCAAATCCTGCAGCTTTACACTTGATCGAGAAAAATCTTGACAAGATAGATTTGGGATATTTAAATATAAATCCTGCAGCTTTGTATTTACTCGAGAAAAATCCAGATAAGATAGAGTGGAATGTGTTATCTGAAAATCATGCAGCTTTGTATTTACTCGAGAAAAATCCAGATAAAATTGATTGGTTATTTTTATCACATAATCCTTCTGCTTTGTATTTACTGGAAAAGAATTTAGATAAAACAGACTGTATATGGTTGTCTTCTAATCCAGCAGCTTTATTTTATCTCGAGAAAAATTTAGATAAAATAAATTGGTATGAGTTATCTATGAATCATGGAGCTTTGTATTTACTCGAGAAAAATTTAGATAAAATAGAATGGTGGGGAGTATCTTCTAATTCTTCTGCTTTAGAGTTACTTGAGAAAAATTTAAATAAGATAAACTGGAATGGGTTGTCTTCCAATCCCGCTGCTATAGAGTTACTTGAGAAAAATTATAATAAAATAAATTGGTTGATTTTATCTGGAAATCCAGCAGCTATCCACTTACTCGAAAAGGAATATTAACTAGGGTTAAATAATTATTTTTATTTTATATAAAAATGTTACATTTGGATTTAATAAATGATATTAAAAGTATTTCAAAAAGCATTAAGGCAAATAAAAAAACATGTTGGGGAAATTTATCTATAAATCATGCAGCTATACACCTGCTTGGAAAAAATCTAGATAAAGTATACTGGGAATGGTTAACAATGAATCCTGCAGCTTCGGGGTTACTTGAAACCCATCAAGATAAAATAGATTGGTATTGTTTACCAATGAATCGCTCAGCTTTAAATCTACTTGAGAAAAATCAAGATAAAATAAGTTGGGATGAGTTATCTCGAAATCCTTCAGCTTTATATTTACTTGAGAAAAATCAAGATAAAATAAGTTGGAGTATATTATCTCGAAATCCTGCAGGTATAAATTTGCTGGAAAAAAAATCCAGATAAAATAGATTGGATTGTATTATCTTATAATCCTGCTGCTATATGTTTACTAGAGAAAAATCCTAATAAAATAGACTGGAGTCGTTTATCTTCGAACCCTTCTGCTTTACACTTGCTTGAGAAAAATCAAGATAAAATAAGTTGGATGGGATTATCTTCGAACCCTTCTGCTTTACACTTGCTTGAGAAAAATCAGAATAAAATATTTTGGAGTTGTTTGTCCATGAATCATGTAGCATTGCACTTACTTGAGAAAAATCAAGATAAACTAGATTGGGATGGAGTATCTTATAATCCTGCAGCTATTGAGTTACTGGAGAAAAATCAAGATAAAATAGACTGGAATCAATTATCAATGAATTCTTCAGCTATCCATCTACTCGAAGAAGAATATTAAACGATTTTAATAAATTATTTTTATGTAAAATAAAAATGTTAAGCTTAGATTTAATAAATGATATAAAGAGTCTTTCAAAAGACATTAGAACAAGTGAAAATATAGATTGGTGTTATTTATCCGGAAATCCTGCTGCTTTGTTTTTACTTGAGAAAAATCTAGATAAAATAAATTGGAATTATTTATCTCTAAACCCTGCAGCTGTATGTTTGCTCAAGAAAAATACAAACAATATTGTTTATAATGAGTTATCTAAAAACCCCTCAGTTTTGAGTTTACTAGATAAAAATAAACTACCTTGGAACCCTGGATTATCTTTTAATCCAGCAATGTTGGGATTGCTTGAGGAAAATCCGATGCTAATAAACTGGGCGTATTTTCCTGAAAATCCTGCTGCTATGTTTTTAATTGAGAAAAATCTAGATATAATAAGTTGGTGGGATTTATCACATAATCCTGCTGCAGTTGAATTGCTTGAGAAAAATATTAAAAAAGTAAATTGGATGGGATTATCTTCTAATCCTGCTGCTTTGTATTTGCTTGAGAAAAATTTAGATAAAATAGATTGGGAAGAGTTATCTAAAAATCCTGCAGCTATTGAGTTACTGGAGAAAAATCCAAATAAAATAGATTGGTATTATTTATCTATGAATCCTTCTGCTATTCACTTACTCGAAGAAGAATATTAAACGATTTTAATAAATTATTTTTATACAAAATAAAAATGTTAAGCTTAGATTTAATAAAAGATATAAAGAGTCTTTCAAAAGACATAAAAGCAAGTAAAAAAATAGATTGGGATTATCTATCTGAAAATCCTGCTGCTTTGTTTTTGCTTGAGAAAAATCCAAATAAAATAGATTGGAAATGGTTATCTAAAAATTCTGCTGCTTTACATCTTCTTGAGAAGAATCGAAATAAAATATATTGGGGAGATTTATCTAGAAATCCTTCAGCTTTAAGTTTACTAAATAAAGATAAACTAGATTGGAATGTATTATCTTCTAATTACGCAGCTTTGTCTTTGCTTGAGAACAATTATAATAGAATAAACTGGTTATATTTATCCTCTAATCCTGCTGCACTGTTTTTACTAGAGAAAAATCTAGATAAAGTATCTTGGTTAGAAATATCCTCTAATCCTGCTGCAATTGACTTACTTGGGAAAAATATTAATAAAATAAATTGGATGGGATTATCTTCTAATCCTGCTGCTTTGGAATTGCTTGAGAACAATCTAGACAAGATAAATTGGGGAGTATTATCTAAAAATCCTGCAGCAGTATATTTGCTCGAGAAAAATCAAAACAAGATAGACTATGATATGTTATATAGAAATCCTTCTGCTATTCACTTGCTTGAAAGAAAATATTAGTTTAAAATTTATTTTTGTTTAAAATTTATTTTTGTTTAAATAATTATTTTTATATAAAATAAAAATGTTAAGCTTAGATTTAATAAAAGATATAAAGAATCTTTCAAAAGACATCAGACCAAATGAAAAAGTAGATTGGGGTAGTTTAGTATGGAATCCTGCTACTATACATCTGCTTGAGAAAAATCTGGAAAAGATAAATTGGAGAAATTTAGGGTTTAATACTTCAGCTCTGGGCTTACTTGAAAAACATAAACATAAAATAAGTTGGTTTTGTTTATCTTTTAATCCTTCTGCTATGTGTTTGCTTAAGAAAAATCTAGATAAAATAAATTGGGAAGGTTTATCTGAAAATCCTGCTGCTATATGCCTGCTTGAGAAAAATCTAAAAAAGATAGATTGGAGAATGTTATCTGAAAATCCTGCTGCTACACATCTGCTTGAGAAAAATTTAAAAAAGATAGATTGGTATATGTTATCAACTAATCCTGCCGCTACACATCTGCTTGAGAAAAATTGGTCTTCTTTAGATTGGGAAGGTTTATCTATGAATCCTTCTGCTTTAAATCTTCTTGAGAAAAACCAAGATAAAATAGATTGGCAGATGTTATCAACTAATCCTACAGCTTTGTGGTTGCTTGAGAAAAATCAAGATAAATTGAAATGGGGCTGGTTATCTCGTAATCCTTCTGCTTTACATTTGCTTGAGAAAACCCAAAATAAAATAGATTGGAGAGAAATATCTCAAAATCGCGGAGCAGTGAAGTTACTAGAGAAAAATCCAGATAAAATAAGTTGGGAAGAATTATCTATAAATCCTTCTGCTATTCATTTGCTCGAAGAGGAATATTAGTTTAAAATTTATTTTTGTTTAAATAATTATTTTTATGTAAAATAAAAATGCTACATTCAGAATTAATAAATGATATTAAAAGTCTTTCGAAAGATATTAAAAAACATAGAAAAATAAATTGGAAAGGGTTATCAAGTAATCCTGCTGCTTTACATTTACTCGAGAAAAATCCAAACAAGATAGATTGGGGATATTTATCTCTTAATTCTGCAGCTTTAGGGTTTCTTGAAAAAAATCAAGATAAACTATGTTGGGAATATTTATCACAAAATTCATCAGCTTTGTATTTGCTTGAGAAAAATCTAGATAAAGTAAATTGGGGATTGTTATCTTCAAATCCTGTTGCTGTATTTTTACTTGAGAAATATCCAGATAAGCTAAGATGGGTATATTTATGTTCAAATCCTGCTGCCATGTGCTTGCTTGAGAAAAATCTAGATAAAGTAAATTGGGGTATGTTATCAGCTAATCCTGCTGCTATGTTTCTGCTTGAGAAATATCCAGATAAAATACATAAGATTTTGATAACTTGGAATCCTGCTGCTTTACACTTATCAGAAAAGAATCTAGGAAATGAATTTCAAGATTTTTTAAATATGAATATTGCTGCTATTTCTCTACTTGAAAAAAATCCAGATAAAATATGGTGGAACGAAATAGCTTCAAATCCTGCAGCTATCCACCTGCTTGAAGAAGAATATTAATTTAAACAATTATTTTTATGTAAAATAAAAATGTTAAGCTTAGATTTAATAAATGATATAAAGAGTCTTTCAAAAGATATTAAAGTGAAAGAAAAAGTAGATTGGAAATGGTTATCTGAAAATCCTTCTACTATTCACCTTCTCGAGAAAAATCTAGATAAAATAAGTTGGCTTAGATTATCTTCTAATCCTGCAGCCTTGGAGTTACTGGAGAAAAATCCAAATAAAATAAGTTGGTTCGGGTTATCTTCAAATTATGCTGCCTTGGAGTTACTCGAGAAAAATCCAACTAAAATAAATTGGTGGGAATTGTCACATAATCCTTCTGCTTTATCTTTACTCGAGAAAAATCTAGATAAACTAGATTGGGAAGGATTAGTTACTAATCCTGCAGCAATTAACTTTTTAAAAGAAAATCTATATGTGATAAACCTAGAACCATTATCTGCAAATCCTGCAGCCTTAGAATTACTTGAGAAAAATCCAGAAGATATAGATTGGGTAAGTTTGTCAGGAAATCCTTCTGCTTTGAACTTGCTTGAGAAAACTAAATATAAAATAAATTGGGATTTTCTGTCTTGGAATCCCGCAGCCTTGGAGTTACTTGAGAAAAATCCAAATAAAATAAATTGGAAATGGCTATCAGCTAATCCAACAGCTTTATCTTTACTCGAAGAAGAATATTAATTTTTTTGTTTAAATATTTAAATTTAAAATAAAAATGTTACATTTAGATTTAATAAATGATATTAAAAGTCTTTCAAAAGAAATTAAACTAGCTAGAAAAATAACACGGAGTCGTCCGATGCAAAATTGTGAAGTTACTAATTTTAATAATAATCCTGCGGCTATTCATTTGCTTGAGAAAAATCCAGATATTATAGAATGGTATATTTTATCATCTAATCCAGCAGCCTTGTGTTTACTCGAGAAAAATCTAGATAAAATAAATTTGTCATGGTTATCCTCAAATCCTGCAGCTTTGTGTTTGCTCGAGAAAAATCCAAATAATATAGATTGGAATGAATTATCCTTAAACCCTGCAGCTTTGTACTTACTCGAAGAATATCCAAACAATATAAATTGGACAGGGTTATCATATAATCCTGCAGCTTTGTGTTTGCTTGAAAAAAATCCCAATAAAATAGATTGGACGGGGTTATCGTACAACCGTGTAACATCATTTTTACTTGAGGAAAATCAAAATGAAATATGTTGGCCAGGAATATCTGCGCGTGGCTCAGTTTCATGGTTACTTGAGAAATATCCAAATAAAATAAGTTGGATTAATTTATCAGGTAATCCTCGAGCTATTGAACTGCTTGAGAAAAATTTAGATAAAATAAATTGGGATAGGTTATCAGGAAATCCAGCTGCTATTAACCTTCTGGAGAAAAATCCAAAAAAGATAGTGTGGATTAACTTATTAAAAAATCCAGCTGCTATTCACTTACTCGAAGAAGAACAAGTTTAAATATTTAAATTTAAAATAAAAAATGTTAAATTCGGGGGAAAATAAAAAATCCTCGTCTACTCAATTGCTTGACAACGAAGTCCCCGAACAAGATAAATTAATCAAGAATAAACCAAATAGTCTGTTTTGGTCAGAATTATCCCGATTTATTCTTCGACTTCTTGCTTACTAGAAGAATATTAAACGATTTTAATAAATTATTTTTATACAAAATAAAAATGTTACATTCAGATTTAATAAATAATATTAAAAGTCTTTCGAAAGATATTAAAGTAAATAAAAAAGTAAATTGGGATTGTTTATCTATGAATCCTGCAGCTTTGGGGTTACTTGAGAAAAATAAAAATAAAATAAATTGGTATGAATTATCTGCAAATCCTGCAGCTTTGGAGTTACTTGAGAAAAATAAAAATAAAATAAGTTGGAATGGATTATCTAGAAATCCATCGGCTTTGAGTTTGCTTGAGAGAAATAAATATAAACTGTGTTGGAATTTATTATCTTCTAATCCAACAGCATTGGGATTGCTTGAGAAAAATCAGGCAATGATAAGCTGGGTGTTTTTGGTTGAAAATCCTGCTGTTATGTTTTTAATTGAGAAAAATCTCAATATAATAACTTGGCGGGATTTATCATATAATCCTGCTGCAATTGAATTGCTTAAGAAAAATATAAATAAAATAGATTGGGGGGAATTATCATATAATCCTGCTGCAATTGAGTTACTTGAAAAGAATCAGGATAAAATACATTGGCAGGAATTATCCTGTAATCCTGCTGCTATACACCTGCTTGAGAAAAATTCAGATAAAATATATTGGAAATATTTATCATCTAATCCTTCAGCTATTCACTTACTTGAAGAATAATTAATTGATTTTAATAAATTATTTTTATACAAAATAAAAATGTTACATTCAGATTTAATAAATGATATAAAAAGTCTTTCAAAAGACATTAAAGTAAATGATAAAGTAGATTGGGGATGGTTATCTCTAAATCCTGCAGCTTTGTTTTTACTTGAGAAAAATTCAGATAAAATATATTGGAATAGATTATCGCATAATCCTGAAGCTATGTTTTTGATTGAGAAAAATTTAGATAAAATAGTGTGGTACCTTTTATCTACTAATCTTTCTGCTTTGTATTTGCTTGAGAAAAATCCAGATAAAATAAATTGGAATTTGTTATCTTTAAATTCTTCGGCTATTCACCTGCTTGAGAAAAATTATAATAAAATAGTTTATGACATGTTATGTATTAATCCTTCTGCTATTAATTTAATTGGGGATAAAATAGATTGGGGTTGGCTAGTTTATAATCCTGCAGCTATACACCTGCTTGAGAAAAATCAAGATAAAATAGACTGGAGACGTTTATCTCGTAATTCTGCATCTTTGAACTTGTTTAGGAAAAATTATAATAAAATACATTGGGATACTTTATCTTCTAATCCTGCAGCTATACACCTACTTGAGAAAAATTTAGATAAAATAGATTATACGAGATTATCTGAAAATCCTTCTGCTATTCACTTACTCGAAGAAGAATATTAATTTAAATACTTATTTTTATTTAAAATAAAAATGTTACATTCAGATTTAATAAATGATATAAAAAGTCTGTCAAAAGACATTAAAGTAAATAAAAAAGTAGATTGGAATAGATTATCTAACAATCCTGCTGCTTTACATTTACTCGAGAAAAATCCAGATAAAATAGATTGGGAATGGTTATCTCGAAATCCTGCAGGTTTATATTTACTTGAGAAAAATCCAAATAAAATAAATTGGGAATGGTTGTCATGTAATCATTCAGCTGTGTCTTTGCTTGAGAGAAATAAGGATAAAATAGATTGGTATAGATTATATAAAAACCCTGCTGTTTTACACTTACTTGAGAAAGATAGAAATAAGATAGAATGGAGTTATTTTTCTGAAAATCCTGCAACTATATCTTTACTTGATAAAAATCAAAATCTGATTTACTGGCAGAATTTATCTGTGAATCCCGCAGCTATGTCTTTACTTGAGAAAAATCAAGATGAAATAAATCGGGTAATTTTATATTTTAATCTTGCAGCATTGGAGTTGCTTGAAAAAAATTATATTAATATACATTATTATCCACAAGGGATATCCACTAATCCTTCTGCTATTCACTTACTCGAAGAAGAATATTAAATGATTTAAATAAATTATTTTTATACAAAATAAAAATGTTACATTTGGATTTAATAAATGATATAAAAAGTCTTTCAAAAGACATTAAAGTAAATAAAAAAATGGATTGGGGATGGTTATCTTATAATCCAGCAGCTTTGTTTTTACTTGAGAAAAATCTAGATAAAATAGATTGGAATAGATTATCGCATAATCCTGAAGCTATGTTTCTGATTGAGAAAAATCTAGATAAAATAGATTGGGGATGGTTATCTGAAAACCCTGCAGCTTTGTTTTTACTCGAGAAAAATCTAGATAAAATAGATTGGGTATGGTTATCTAAAAATCCTGCAGCTTTGGGGTTACTTGAGAAAAATCCGAATAAAATATTTTTGAGATTTGCGATATCTAACCCTGCAGCTTTGTTTTTACTTGAGAAAAATCTAGATAAAATAGATTGGGGGTATTTATCCTTTAATCCAGCAGCTGTACATCTATTTGAGAAAAATCCAGATAAAATATCTTGGACTTTCTTATCTAGAAATCCCGCAGCTATAAACCTGCTTGAGAAAAATTTAAATAAAATAGATTGGGGGTTTTTATCTGTAAATCATGCAGCTATTAATCTACTTGAGAAAAATCTAGATAAAATAGATTGGGAGTTTTTATCTAAAAATCCTTCTGCTATTCACTTACTCGAAGAAGAATATTAATTTAAATACTTATTTTTATTTAAAATAAAAATGTTACATTCAGATTTATTAAATGATATAAAAAGTCTTTCAAAAGAAATAAATGTAAATAAAAATGTAATTTGGAAAGCATTATGTCGTAATCATGCAGCCTTACATCTATTCGAAAAACATCAAGATAAAATAGACTGGGGAATATTATGCCATAATCCTTCAGCATTGCCTTTACTCGAGAAAAATCCGGATAAAATAATATTGGATAGGTTATGTTTTAATACAGCAGCTTTGCATTTAATCAATCAGAAGGAACTAGATATGTTTTGTTGGATGACATTGTGTATAAATTCTTCTGCTGTGTCTTTACTCAATACATCCTCTTTTGAAGTAAATTTTTGCTGTTTATCAACTAATCCTGCTGCAGTATTTCTACTTGAGCAAAATCAAGATAAAATAGAATGGCCTTTGTTATCTAAAAATCCTTCTGTTTTAGAATTACTCAGAAAAAATCAAGATAAAATAATTTGGGAAGAGTTATCTTCTAATCCTTCAGCTTTAGAGTTACTTGAGAAAAATCCATATAAAATTGACTGGGAGGGATTATCTAAAAATCCTTCAGCCTTGCATTTACTCGAGAAAAATATGGATAAAATAGTCTGGAATAAGTTATCTCTTAATCCATTAGCAATTCATTTATTTGAGAAAAATCCAGATAGAATTTACTGGGAGTTGTTGTCTGTAAATCAATCGGCTATTCACTTGCTCGAAGAAGAATATTAGCTTAATAACTTATTTTTATTTTAAAATAAAAATGTTACACTCCAATTTATTAAATGATATAAAAAGTCTTTCAAAAGAAATAAAGGTAAATAAAAATATAAATTGGGACTCATTATGTCGTAATCCTGCAGCTTTACATTTATTCGAGAAAAATCAAGATAACATATACTGGGATAAATTATGTCAAAATCCTTCAGCTTTAGAGCTACTCGAGAAGAATCCAGATAAAATAATTTTTTATATTTTATGTTCTAATTCTGCAGCTATTAATTTAATCAAGCAAAAAGAACTAGATTTGTTATGTCATATATATTTATGTATGAATCCTTCAGCTTTGTCTTTACTCGAGACATCTCTTTTTGAAATAAATTTTTGTTGTATATCTCTTAATCCTGCTGCTTTGTTTCTACTTGAGCAACATCAAGATAAAATAGAATGGGTCTATTTATCTAAAAACCCTTCAGCTTTTGAGTTACTCAAGAAAAATCAAGATAAAATAGATTGGCCGTTGCTGTCGGAAAATTCTAGAGCTTTAGAATTACTGGAGGAAAATCCAGATAAAATCGACTGGGAGGGGTTATCTAGAAATCCTTCAGCCTTGCATTTACTCGAGAAAAATATGGATAAAATAGTTTGGAATAAGTTATCTCTCAATCCATTAGCAATTCATTTACTTGAGAAAAATCCAGATAAAATTTACTGGAGATTATTATCTAATAATCAATCAGCTATTCACTTGCTCGAAGAGGAATATTAGCTCAATAACTTATTTTTATTTTAAAATAAAAATGTTACACTCCAATTTATTAAATGATATAAAAAGTTTTTCAAAAGAAATTAAAGTGAAAGAAAAAGTAAATACGCCAGAATTATCTAGAAATCCTGCTGCTTTACATTTACTCGAGAAAAATCCAGATAAAATAGATTGGGAATGGTTGTCAAGTAATCATGCAGCTTTACATTTACTTGAGAAAAATTTAGATAAAATATATTGGGAGTGTTTATCTGGAAATCCTGCTGCTTTGTGTTTGCTTGAGAAAAATTTAGATAAAGTAAATTGGTATGAATTAGCTTTCAATCCTTCAGCTATCCACCTTCTTGAGGAAAATCCAAACAAGATAGATTGGGAGTATTTATCAAACAATCCTGCAGCCTTGTATTTACTTGAGAAAAATTTAGATAAGATAGACTGGTGTTTTTTATCTGAAAATCATGCAGCTTTGAGTTTAATTGAGAAAAATCTAGATTTAGTTTATTGGAGATATTTATCTAATAATCCTTTTGCTGTGGACTTACTCGAAAAAAATCAAGATAAAATAGATTGGGAAGTGTTACCTCGAAATTTTGCTACTTTGTTTTTGCTTGAGAAAAATCCAGATAAGATAGACTGGGGATGTTTATCTAATAATCCTATAGCATTGGACTTACTCGAGAAAAATCCTGATAAAATAGTGTGGGACAGTTTATCCAGAAATCCTGGAGCTATTCACTTACTCGAAGAAGAATATTAAATATAACTTTTAGAATTTTTAATTTTAATTAAAAATAATATTTAATTTAATATGTTCAAAGCAGAAAGTAGACTGTAATTTTTTCCCTATTAAAAACGGCTGGATAACCACCCAGACTTTACATTTTTTCGAGTTTTTATCGAGTGATCCCAGAGACTGTAAATTTTGGATTTTTGGACTTTTTCAATTTTCATTTTTGAATAAAATAAATATTTATTTTAATACTTTCCAAGTAAACCATAGACTGTAATTTTTTCCCTATTAAAAATGGTTGGATAACCACCCAGACTTTATGTTTTTTAGACTTTTTCTCGAGCAACTGCTAAGACTGTAAAAAATGGATTTTTTAAAGTTTTCA
>Ga0194135_10000023_pt1 | contig 91249 bp, 80 predicted proteins | sample LitLau_LLRF_2013_FD_134024 | JGI IMG/M metagenome (GOLD analysis project Ga0194135, IMG submission 134024) | Freshwater sediment microbial communities in response to fracking from North America - Little Laurel Run_MetaG_LLRF_2013 (version 2) | ecosystem: Environmental > Aquatic > Freshwater >...
GCATAAAACAACAGATTTGGATATACATCATACCACCAGTCACGGCCATATCCACCGCCTAATAAAGCTACTTCAGGGCAGGTATTATTCATCATAATATTCCAGTTGGTTTCTTTATTGAAATAGTTTTTCAGCATTCCAACGTAATTCAGATCAGCTTTGTTTTTATTAATGCCTACTAATGTAGCGCCCAGTGTTGCACCTATCGTAGCCAGTGCTTCATGAAACATTCCATTGTTATGATCTGGTCCCTGTCTTACATCTGCAACAGCGGTATATAGTCCTACAACCGTTTGTGGGAAGTTTTTTTGGCTGTTATCCATCCAGACCATTGGCCAAAATTTACCTTTGGCATTAAAATCGTAAACAGTCTTATCAAAATCTAAAGCAAGTTTTTTATAATCGATGATTTTTAATGGCTGCGGCAGATTGGGCATTTGATCTACACGAGAAATATTTTGTTGTTTTACCTGTGCTGCTGCATTTAAACTTAATACGAACAGACACGAAATGGTAATTTTTATAAATGTATTCATTTCGTTATTTTTTTAAAGAAGGTTTGCTGCTGTTGTTTCTAATATTTTAGGATTTGCTTCTTCTACCGGAGAAAGTTCTAATCCTTTTCTGATGATTTTTTTACTTATAAAAATCGAACATAATTGTATTAAAGCGATGATTCCGATTGCATATCTTAAAGCAAAATCTTCAGAAACGAGATAGTATAAAGTCAGGAAGGTTCCTGCACCTAAAAGTCTGCCAAGATACAAACCTGCTTCATGATTCAATATATAGGTAAATTCACCTCTTTTTTCTATGCGCGATACAATATCAATTACTTTTAACTGAATAGGGAAATAGGCTAAATCCATTAAAGGTTTGGCGATAAGCAATAGTAGTAAAAAGATTATTACTCCTGTTTTATCAAATAATATTCCGTTGATACAGGCTCCCATGGCAAATAAAATTAATCCAACCGAAAAGGTTTTAATTCTATCTGATGGCTTAGAAAACCGTCCGATAAAATAAATTATAATGGCTGCTAAAATCGCTCCGATAGATTGAGCCTGACCTAATGCGCCTTCTTCTCCTAATATTTTAAAAATAAGCATTGCAGGAGCAGTAACCAAAAATCCCTGAGCTAAGCCTTTGAAAGCGGCAAGCGATAATAGTTTATACCATAATGGATGAAATTTGAAAAACACATACTGTTTTTGTACAGGATTTTCGAATTTACCTCTATGACAAACTATTGAAGCAACAATTGTAATAAGAAAAACAATTGCAGTAATGACTACATACGCCTGATGTTTTTGATCTTCACCTGTTTTAGACTGAATAAACCAGCCAATAGTTGCTGGTATTGCAATTGCGATTATAGTATATATAAAAGTTTCTAATCCGTAATAATAATTTCGATTCTCATCATTTGTAATAAACAAAGCAAGATAATCCCGATTGGCCCAATACAAACCAAACGAAAGCCCCATGGTGATGCCTGCAATACCAATTCCCGTTAAATCTAATGTTTTTAACGACATCATTATAATCATCGAAACACCGCTGAGCATCATCCCGACTGAATATAATTTTCGAATATTGAAATGTTTGAGCAGCAATCCGTTTAATAAAAATGTAAGTGGAATTCCGGTATAAATTGCCAACTGATAAATAACAACTTTTGAGGTGTCATTTGAATTTCTCATGATGTATGCAGCGACAAAAATGTCGATTACAGGCAACACTAGCGCATAAACCAGGTTGGTAAAAATCAGGATACGAAAATTATGAGTCTGGCTTTTAAAATGATCAATTTCTGATATAAGTTTTTTTAACATTAGTTATTTTTTAAAAGTAAAAGAATCTCTTTAATCGAAAATTGAGCTCCACAAACAAATTCATCTGAAGCTCCGTAATAAATAGTAAGTGTATTGCCGTCTGGTTCTACAATATGGCCGTTTGTAAATACTACGTTTCCAAAGAATCCGCTTAATTCATATTCGGCAGTAGGAATCATAATCGGCTCTTCGGTTCTTGCGATTATTTTTGAGGGATCTTTTAAATCCATTAAAAATGCACCTAAGCAATATTGGTGATTTTCATTGGCACCGTGATAAATTTCGAGCCAGCCTTTATCTGTTTTTATGGGAGCAGCCCCGGCGCCAACTCTTTTGCTGTCCCAAAGGTGTTTTCTTGTTTTAATGATACAATGATGGTTGCCCCAATGAATTCCATCTGGAGAAGAAGCCAGCCAGATATAATTACCGCCAATATCTACGCTGCTTGGGCGGTGCAGGGCGTAAAATAATCCATTTATTTTTTCTTCAAAAATGGCACAATCCTTATTGTGCGCTGGTAATATCATACCGTGTTTCCTGAAATTTTTCCAATCTGTAGTAGTACGTAAACCAACACCAACACCATTATCAGATACCGAAGTAAAGGTGAGGTAATAGGTTCCTTCAATCAAAGCAACACGACAATCCTCAATCCCGAATGTTTCCAGCATACCTTCACCAACCAGAGAGGGATAATTTTCGGGTTCATAAAAATGGTGTCCATCGTCACTGCGCAATAAACGCAAATGTGATAATGTTGTTAAATAATCTATTCCGTTGTAATTTATTACTCTGGCATCTGTTGCTATCAATCCGGGATCATCTTTTGGAATTTCAATGATTTGGATAGCGCCGGTTTCTGTTAATATGGGAAAAGAAATTATACCGTCTTTTTGTTTAGGTCTTTCTGCAACTCTCACCAGCAGCCAGGTTTTGTCTTCATATTGAAACACTCCGGGATTTAATAAACATGTTATTTCTAATCCTTCTCTGCTTGCAGGGATATCTGAAGGTGATAATAGTGGGTTATCTGCAAAACGTTTTGCGATGTCTTTCATGGTTATAATTTTTTTATATTTATAATCGTTTTATTTTTTAAAATCCGGATCCATTTCCGGAGTTCTGGTGCCTGCGACTTCATTTGCCATTAATAGAAAAACATTCCAGCATAATCCTCTTGTCGATGGCCACCATGTATCTGTAGTAGTCCATTTGGTCGGGATAAATTCTTTGCTGTATGGCCAATTCGGATTGAGGTTAATTTCTGCCCAGGTACGATTTTCCATGAGTTTTTGAGCTTTTTTCCAACCATGTCTTTGTCCAACTACATAAGCGCTATACTCTGCACGCATCCAGCTGCCACCATTATAGTATATTCCGTCTAGTGCACCGCCAACATAATCTGACTCTCCAAACTCGGCAAAAGGCTGATAATTTGTATTTAAATAAGTATAACCTTTTTTGTCATTTGTCAACCGTATACACAATGGTGCTGTTGTACCATATTCCGGATGTGGAGAATTTGAAACTTTATTGAGAATTGGCACTTGATTTAAATGATTGACTACCATTTCATCTGTTAAAATAGGTTTATTGAATAACCATAATGAAAAGAACTCGGGTTCTAAATCTGTTAATGAAATTATGTCCGGATAATCTTTATCAAACAATAAATGTTTTCTTTTTGTATCATAAAAATTTCGATATTCTTCTTCTGCTTTTTCGATATATTCATTGGTAACAGGATAGCCCAATTCTTTTATTGTTCTTAAAGCAATTGCCAGCATTCCTTGGTTTACAGCCAGTTTATCAGTTTTTGGATCATATCTTCTCACATCTATCTGGTTCAGGGAAAAATGGGCTTTACAAATACCATCTTTATCTTCATCAAATTCATTTAGGACATAATTTACGGCTTTTTTTATTTTTTCTTCAGGCAATTCTACACCAAAACGTCTTTTATTAAGCATTGCCCAAATAAGCCATTCTATTGTTGCTTCATTATCTTTTGCCTCAATAGTTCCCATATAAGGCGTAATAATAGTAGCTATAGCACCTTTTTTGTTTTGGGTTTTTGCCCATTGATTCCAGATACTCAGGTTTAGTTCTTTGTTATAAGTTGCTACAATAGAGAAAAATGAATCCCGATTGTACATATCCGGCGCATAGTTCATATTAGGAACGTTAAAAGGAGCGAAGTCATCTATAGATGTAATCCAGGTAAGCATGTTAAAGTTAGCATATAACATTTTATCTATCGAACTTCCCTGAAATCCTTTTGCTTCGGCAAGACGTGTTTGCGAAGAAACTACAAAATCGTGATGGTTTGTCCAGGGTTCTACAAAAATAAAAGTGGTTTTGGTAACCGTTTCGCCCATATTCATTTTGTTGTAAGGCTCTTTTTGTGGTTCATTCTCTGCAATTTGTAAATCTTTTACCTGAAGTTCACAATATTTGGCATTTTGTGCACCAATAAAGAGAGATACACTATCGTTCTCAATGTAGGGAACCATAATGCTTCCTTTAAAGAGAGTCCATTCGTTTTCTGTAATTGGGAACTTGTCTATGTATTTTAAACCATGTTCTAATTCAATTGTTTTTTTTCCGTTTTTAATACGGAATAATTTAACTGCAACAGGAGTTGTTCCTTTTGCCAGAAAAGAAATTGTATATATTTTTTGATTTTTGAAAAGTGTTATAATTTCAAATCCGGACTGATTGTTTTCTTTGAAGTTAAGGGCGAATATATTGTCTTTCTTTTCAATCTGAACTTCTCCTGATTTTTTAAACTGACCGTTAATTTTTAATTTTAATTCTTTTCCTGCGTCCAGATTGTACATTTCGCCAAAAGTCTGTTTAATATATTCCTGATTTTTGGCTCTTTCTTCTTGAGTAGTAATAGTAACCAGAGAAGGGTCTGGTAATTTTCTCATTCCCACAAAACCGCCACCATGACCATTAAAACGACGACGTGTAGTTCTGGTGTAATGATTTTTATATCCTGCATCCATTAAAAAACCAACTAACTGATTGTCTGGAGTTACAAATCCTGCTGCCGGAAACATTTCATGAGCGAAACCTCCCGGAAAATTATCATATTCAAAAGTTACATATTTAGAAGGTTTTTGTGCCGGTTTTGCTTTTTCTTCGAGTGTGAAATATAATGTTGGTATTCCTGTCTGGAGCAAATCAATGCTTTTTTTAACAATATTCCCGTTAATTACCTCATAGGTAACAGTTATCGATAAATTCAAATCAAAATCAGACAAATAAGTATCTCTTGTGAGTTCAATACGATTTTTATCTCCTTTCCATTTATCTCCTTTCCAGGCTTCTATTGTTGTGTTTTCGCTTAAATCAAAATTGGCCATTTTAAGAGAAAACTCTTCGGTATTATGAATCAATAATTTACTTCCGTTGTAGATATCTACATTAAAGCCATTTTCTGAATCTCCTATTACTTTTAAATTGATATTCTGACCCCAGGAAATTGCTCCTATAAAACAAAAAAGGAACATCAAAAGCGCTTTATTGTATGCTTTCATTTTTTTATAGAATTGATTAATTTTTATTCTCACAGCTATAATTTTGGATGTATTTTCCAAAATTGAAGAATAGCCCCATACATTGCGTATGAGGTTTTCTGAATCTATTTCTGTAAAGGAATTAAAACCCGGGATTTTGAGTTAGAGTTCCGGCAGATGCGTTAATTTCTGATTGTGGAATTGGGTATAACATGTTTTTGTCCTGGAAATTCTTACCACTTGCTGTCATTACTTGTTTGGCAATTCCCCATCTTTTTAAATCGGCCATTCTTTGGTTTTCAAAACCAAGTTCGGCTCTTCTTTCAGAAATCAGCCATTTTTTAATCGTTGCTTTATCTGTAGATATTCCTCTGTTGGGTAATGTTCCTGTTGGTACTGGAGTTCCGTCTGCGGTAATGGTAGTTCTTGCTCTTTCTCTAATTTTATTGATATAATTAATGGCAGCTGGATAATCTCCGGTTTCATTAAGAGCTTCCGCTTTCCAAAGCAATACATCAGCCATACGGATATATACTTTATTGCTTGGAGATTGATCGTTTCCTTTATTGTCACCGTTTAGGGTTCCTAATATTTTATTTACCCATTGTTGAGAAGCATTTACTGTATATAATTTTCTGGGATCATTTGGTTCAAACGAATTTAAGAAATCTGTAGTAGGAGCAAAGAAGCCCCATCCGGCCATTGCACAGTGACCATTTCCTCTTGCCGGAACAACATTACTTTGATGATCAAAAGAAAAAATAACTTCATTATCTTTGTATTCGGCGCCTACATTAAAGTTATCAAAATAATTCGCATTTAAGCTGTAAAAACCAAGTCCTTCCAGTTCATTTACAGAATTAATTACATCTGTCCATTTTTCATTATATAAAGCAGACTTTGCCTGAAGCGCAATAACGGCTCCTTTGGATACTCTCCATTTTTCTGAATTTGAACTAAATTTTGAATTTGGCAGTAAGTCTTTTGCCAAAGCTAAATCTTTGTTTATCTGATTCCAGACCTCTGCTTTTGGAGCTCTTACTGCCTTGTCAAAAGCTTCCTGATAGGTTTTTACCGGAGCAAGAATTAAAGAAACATCGCCAAAATTTGTAACCAATGTAAAATAGTAGAACGAACGTAAAAAATAAGCTTCTCCTAACAACTGATTTTTTCTGGCGGTAGTAATTCCTGTAATCGATTCAATTTCTGGATTTACTAGAAAATTAATAGCAATGTTGACTCTTTTTATTCCTTCATAATTGTATTTCCATACACCATTCACCCCTCCATTATTGGATGTAAATGTGTAATTGTCTACTTCATCCATCCAGGGCTGGTCAGCATTAGAAATCCATCCTTTCTGCATATCATCAGATGCAATATCCTGCAGGATAATGTCATTATTAGAAACAAGTCCGTCATCCCAGTTCCATGTCCCCATTATATTTAATGTATTTGAGAACATTAAATACGATGAGCTAACAGAGTTTTCTACTGCAGTAAGGGTAGGAGTTGCATTTATCTGATCATCTGTTACTAAGCCAACAGGATCAATCGTCAATTCGTTTTCACAACTTGTAAAAGCTGTCAGCCCTATTAGCAGTGCTGTTATATGTATATATTTCATGATCGTTTTTTTATAAGTTTAATTTTAATCCAAGAATAAAAGATTTTGATTGAGGGTAAGTTCCCATATCAATCAAGGAAGTAGATTCTGGATCCAGACCAGTATATTTTGTAATAGTAAACAGATTTTGACCAGACATATAAATACGCATATTGGCTGCCCCCACTATTTTAGGATCAAAAGTATATCCTATTTCAATATTCTTTAATCTTAAATAAGAAGCATCTTCTACAAAAGCACTAGACATCTGTTCTGCTCCGTTAGCGTTAAAAGAAACTCTCGGAATGGTGTTGCTGGTTCCTTCTCCGTTCCAGGCGCCCAATATATCAGTAGTCGAGTTAAGAGGCATTTTTGTACTGTAAGAGGTAACTTGTTTTGAATTATTGTAGCGATCAATACCTTCTACACCTTGAAAAAGCATTGATATATCAAAACTTTTATAGCTGGCGTTTAAAGCAAGTCCGTAATTAATTTTCGGAATAGGATTTCCTATGAAGGTTTTATCATCGTCGTTAATCTGTCCATCGCCGTTTAAATCTCTAAACTTCATATCTCCGGGCAACTTTCCATTTGTATTGGCATATAGTTGAGAATTTATCTCAGCTGTGTTCTGATAAATACCATCGAAAATATATCCATAATAAGAATTTATAGGCTGCCCAACTGTTGTTCTTGTATTTGACTGCAGGTTATCAATATTTTTGATATACTGCTGTAAAGCTTCAACCCTGTTCGTTAATGTTGTAAAGTTTCCGCTGATTCCGTATTTAAATGCGTGATCGTTATTTTGAAAATTAGCTCCAAATTCAAATCCTTTATTAGTAACGATTCCTGCATTAACATACGTAGGACTAATAACTCCTACTGTTACTGCAGGTAAAACCACCGTTAACAAGATATCTTTTGTCTTTTTTTCGAAATAGTCTGTGGTAATAGATAATTTGTTTTTTAAGATACTTAAATCCAGGCCAAAATCTGTTTGTGTTGTGGTTTCCCATTTAATATCAGGGTTTCCATATCGAATGATGTTAACATTCCCATTTGTCTGCGAAACAAGTGTTTGATAAGTATTATTTGGAATCTCCTGATTTCCGGATTGCCCCCAGCTCGCTCTTAGCTTTAAATTTGAAATCCAATTGGCTTTTTCCATGAATTTTTCTTTGGATATCACCCAGCCTCCCGAAACTGAAGGAAAATACCCCCATTTATTATTTGGTCCAAAACGTGAGGAGCCATCAGCTCTAATAGTTGCCGTAGCAAAATATTTATCATTATAACCGTAGTTACCAGATGCGAAGAAAGAAACTAAAGCCCAGCTGCTGCCATTACCACTCGCATAATTATTTACGTTTAATCCTCCATAATCCAAATAACGGAAAGGATCTGTAGTATTGTCATAATTATTTCTTGTTCCCCCTATATTATCACTTTTGTTAATGATATTCTCTGTCCCCAGCAATGCGTTGATACTATGTTTACCGTTAATAGTTTTTACATAATTCAGAGTATTACTAAAAGTAAAAGTCATATCCTGTCCCATACTTTCGGTAAGAGCAGCAGGTCTGTTTATTCTGCCCATTCCGGGATATAAAGGATCTCCGCCATCATCATCACCAAAATTCTGATTGAATTTTTTGTCATGTGCAAAACTAATATCAGCTCCAAAACTACTTCTGAATTTCAATGATTTATCACTCAGAAAACTATATTCGCCATATAAATTACCAAAAACTCTAAAGGCTTTGATTTTGTTATCTATAAGGTTTGCGATCGCAATTGGATTATAAGCCGAATCATAATCATGGCTCCATCCGGTTAGTTTGTCATTATTTACATAAAAAGGTAAGTCTGTATACGGATTTGCTGCAGAGTAAGTTGGGTCATTTGGATCTTTATAAACAGCAAAAATAGAGGGTCTGAACATGGCATAACGAATTACGCCCATTTCATCTCCACTGGAAGATAATCGATCTCTAACGCTATTAGTCATCTGGATATTAGTTCCCACTTTTAAGCGATCAGAAAAATTAGAGTTTATATTGGCTCTAAAGTTAATACGCTCATATTGATTGTTATTACCTACTAAAATTCCTTTTTGTCCAAAATAACCTCCGGAAATTAAATACTGCGTTGTTTCGTTTCCTCCACTAGCCGAAAGTTGAAAATTTGTTGTTTGTCCTGTAGTAAATAGTTCATTCAGCCAATCTGTATCTGCTAATGGTATTCCGTTTACAGAACCGGCATTTTTAGCAGCCTGATAAGGGCTTATAGCCGTTGTAGCATTACCGGTTGTGTTATGCCAAGCCCGATCGACTACTGTTAAGTACTGATCTGAGTTTAACAGCTTAGGAAGATTGGTTGCGTAGTTTATGCCTGTATAATATTCGGCGTTAATAGTTGATTTTCCTTTCACACCGTTTTTGGTGGTAATTAGAATTACTCCACCTGCAGCACGTGAACCGTAAATTGCTGTTGCAGCAGCATCTTTTAATACTGTCATAGATTTAACATCTGACTGATTTAAAAAATTTATATCACGTGTTGGAACACCATCAACTACATAAAGTACTTCGTTATTACCAAGAGTTCCTACACCTCTAATACGAATTTCAAGTCCGTCTCCGGGTTGTCCTGAGCTTGAACTTACAGATACTCCGGCAACCTGACCTTGGAGTGCCTGACCCAGATCGGCTACTTTTGTTTTGGATAATCCGCTCATGTCAACGGTAGTAACAGCACTTGTGATAGCAGATTTCTTTTCGCTTGTATATCCCACAATAACCACTTCGCTCAAAGTACTTACATCTGTTACCAGAATAACGTTTATCTCTTCTTTACCACCCACAGCTACTTCCTGAGTTTGGTATCCGATATAACTAAAAATCAAAACTGCATTAGGATCTACATTTGTAAAAGTATAATTGCCATCAAAATCGGTGGTTGTATTGACTTTAGTTCCTTTTATGCTAATATTAACTTGTGGTACCGGTCCGCTATTGTCTGATACTGTGCCTTTAACAGTTTGGGCATGCATAATGCTTCCCATCATAATTGTTCCAAGTAGAAACAATTTGAACATATATTTTTTCATCATCATAAGGAAGTGTTAATTGAATTACTGGTTAGATTCTTTTTTTTCATGGTTTTACAAGGTTATTTACAGATAGTATGTTTTACGATAACGTTTGAATTAATTATCGTTTATAAAATTAGTCAGCGCATACAAAAAACCGTGTACACTATTTCTTCAAAAGTGTACACTGGATTTTGTTTGTTGTAAATCAGTGTTTTAGTGTGGTTTTAGCTCTTTGCTTTGTATTTAAGCTGATAGTTTTTAGGGGTTAAATCGTATAGTTTTTTAAACTCACGATAAAAATAAGAGCGGTTATTAAAGCCAGATTGATAGCATACTTCAGAAACGGTTAATTTGTTTTTTCTTAACAATTCTGCAGCATATTTTAATCTAATGGTTCGAATTAAATCACCTGGCGTAAAACCAAAGAGCTGTTTGGTTTTTCTATATAATTGAGAATTGCTGATTCCTAGTTCTTTTTCGATAAATAAACTCTGAAGGTTTTCATTATCGATATTATTACGAATAAGTTCAATGACTTTTTTTATAAAATCTTTTTCTTCATTATTTATAGGAAGAGTCGATAGATTTTCAGTAAGAGTATCTTGCTTGAAATACTTTGAAATTAATTCTTTTTCTTCTAGCAGCTTTTGTATTCTGATTAATAAATGATCTGGATAAAATGGTTTCGGAATGTATGAATTAGCGCCGCTTTCTATTCCTTCAATTCTATGAATGACTGAATCCTTTGCTGTAAGCATAATAAACGGAATATGACAGGTTTTAAGGTTGGTTTTTATTTTCTTGCAAAATTCTACTCCATCCATAAAAGGCATCATTACATCACTAATGATGAGGTCTGGTATAACATCTTCAATGATTTTTATAGCTTCAAGGCCATTATAAGCTATAATGAGTTTATAGTTTTCGCTTAGCAGTTCGTTAAGAAGCATGTGAATGTCTTTTTCATCTTCAACGATCAGGATTAATTTGCGATTATCGGCAAGTTCTTCCAGAGATAAAAGTTTATTTGGAGTACCATCAGATTTTATCGGATTTTCTTCCAGGATATTTTGTAAATGATGAGAAATTAAAATAGGACTTACTGCTGCATCTAATTCTTTTTCGGTAAAAGTTTCTTTGTTGCAAGGCAATAGTATTGTAAAAGTAGTTTTTTTATTTAATACACTAGAAACCTGTATTTCACCTCTCAATACGGTAACTAGTTTTTTTACATATGCCAAACCAATACCGGTTCTAAACATATTGTTATCGGTTTCTTTACTGTTTGTATTGGCCAAGAAAAACCGACTAAATAAAGAATCTAATTCTTCTTTAGGAATTCCTTTTCCTGTATTTGTGATTGTTATATTTAGTTTTTCTGAATCTTTATCCTGAATATGAAGTTTGAGGTTAATTTTTCCATTTTCTGGTGTATATTTAAAAGCATTCGACATGAGATTAAATACTATTTTTTCAATTTTATCCTTATCAAACCATCCTGGTAAAGCAGCAGGAATATCAAGATTATAAGTTATATTTTTATCTAATGCCCATTCATCAAATAATTCGGCAATTTGTTCTATTAAATTCACTAAATCAAATTTTTTCACGGTTACTTCAAGAAAATCATATTCAGCCTTTCTAAATTCAAGTAACTGCTGTGTTAAAAACAGCAGCCTCGAAGAATTTCGCTGAATCATTTGTATGAATTTCTGATTTCTTTCGTTGAGGTTTGCTGCTTCAGACAGTTTTTGGATAGGACCAACAATTAAGGTAAGCGGTGTTTGAAACTCATGAGCAATATCTGTAAAAAAAGTAAGCCTATTTTCGTGAAGCTCTTTTTCACGTTGTCTAAAAAGGATATTTTGGGTTAATGATTGTCGTTTTTTATAATAACTAAGCACAAATAATACGAAAGCTATAAACAGTAAAGAATAGATTATAATGGCAAGATCTGACTGCCAGAATACAGGTTTAACACGAATATCAATCGCATGAACGGGTTTACTCCAAACCCCGTCACTATTAGACCATTTGATCCATAAAGAATAGTTTCCTTTTGGCACATTTGTAAAAGAAATAATCCGGCGGTTATTGATCGTATTCCAGCCTTTATCAAAATTCATTAATTGATAGGCATATTGACATTTTTCGGTATTAATATAAGTTAAAGCAGTCAGCTCAATATCAAAAAAATTCTGATTATGATTTAAAACAATAGTTGGAGTAGTATTCGAGCCTGGTGTAATTACCAATCCCTGATAATAGGGGATAGGTTGGTTTTGGCCACTAATTTTATCAATAAAAAGATCAGGAATACTAGTCGATTCTTTTATTTTTTGAGGCAGAAAATAATTAAATCCCTTTATTCCTCCCATAAAAATAAATTCAGATTTCAGGTCCTGATAAAATGCTCCATCAGCAAATTCATTATTCTGCAGGCCTTCATTTTTGGTGTAATTGGTAAATTTTAATCTGCTAAAATTAAAATTAGACAGCCCAAAATTGGTACTTAACCAAAGATTGTTTTTTTTATCCGAAACAATTCCGTGAATTGTATTATTAGGAAGGCCGTCTTTTACGGTAAAATTTTTAAAAACTGCTTTTCCGTCATTTTTTATATGTTCTAATAAATTCAGGCCAAAACTAGTACCAATCCAAAGTCTGTTTTTGACATCTGTCTGCAAACATAAGATATCATTATTAGACAAGCTTGTTGAGTCGTTTACGTTATTTTTGTAGACGTCAAAATATTCCGATTTTTTATCAAATAAATTCAATCCTCCCAAACGGGTACCAATCCAAAGCTGGTTTTTGTTTTTTGGAATTATAGAAAAAACAATATTGCTGCTCAGTGCATTTTTTTGGCGGCTGGAGGCAAGATATCGTTTAAAATCAGTAATAATCAATTTCTCTCCAGACCTGTTAATTTTGCAGCGAATCATTCCGTATCCATTCGTTCCAAGCCAGACAAATCCATCCTCGTCCTGATAAATAGAATAAATCGATTTAAAGAAACCACAATCTACACTACCCGTAATAGCAGTCCAGTTAATTAATTTTGATTTTTTCAAATCAAAAACAGTGATTCCTTCGCCATCGGTACCAATAAAAATTAAGTCATTTTGCCCTTTACATAAAGAAAATACCGCATTATTAATTGCACTGTTGTTTTCATTAAAACTTTTATATGCTAATGGCTTTTCAGGATTAAGATAAAAATTAGATAAAAACTGAAGTAAACCTTTGCCTTTTGTGCCTACCCAAAAAGAGTTTTTTTCGACTTCCAGAAATGTTCTTACAATAGCACCATCTAATTCTGGTACCTGAGATTTAGAAATAAGGTTAAATGATTTCTTAAGCGGATATATTTTAATAATTCCATCACCATCTGTTCCGGCCCAAAGTATATTTTCATTTCCTCTGATTAAAGTTGTGGTTTTTTGATTATTTAAATATTTCAACCAGTCGTGATTAATTATATTGCCATCAGGATCAATAATAAAGTGTCCTGTTTTACTGGAAATAACAAGTCCTTCAGGAATGTTCCCAATACTATTTTCAATATCTTTTTTTAAAAGAAAAGTACTTTGATTATTGGCAAAAGAAAATAAACTGGTTTGTCCTTTTACCGAAATTATGCATATTTTTTGCTTCGAAACGATTCCAAATGTTCGGACATTATCTGAAATTAATTTTATTTTATTAACAAATGGCTTTTCATTTGATTTGTTTTTAAGAGATAAACAATAGAGTTTATTATCTTCAAACAATACAAGTAATTCGTCATTTAAGGTGAATTCCATTTTTTTTACCGCTTTTTTAGAGAGTTTCGTTGTATTTAAAAGCTCAAAATGACTGCCGTCAAAATAACCAATTCCCCAATCTTTTACAGCACAAAATATTCTTTTGGAAGCATCAAGAGACATATTAAATTCTGATTCTGATAACGGAGGTATGTTTTCTCTTGAAAAATAATATTGCTGAAAAAGACCTGTTTTTTTATCATAGCGATTTATTCCATGAATAGTAAGTATCCAAATTCGTCCCATATTATCCTCTTCAATTTTAAGGATAACCTGATTACTTAAACTATTTTTATTATTTAATTCGGGTCTGAAGATTTTGAAGTTATTTCCGTCATATCGGTTTAATCCGTCCCATGTTCCAATCCAGAGCAGGTTTTCAGAATCCTGAAATATAGTATTAATAGAGCTGTTAGATAAGCCTTTGGTATTATCTAATTGTTCTAATGAGTATTTCAAATCTAATGATGTAGAAGAATCCCAAACTGATTTATAATCCTGATTATCAATTTTAGGTTCTTTTTTTCTATCAAACAGATTAGGCGTTGTTGTATTTAAAGAAAATTTTTCCTTTTTATTGTTACAACCAAGAAAGGTCATAACTATAAAATAACAAATAATATACTTAATTTTCAATGCGATAATTCTTTTAATAATTTTCAAAATCAAGAGTCATTGTTTGGGGTACATGACATCAGTTATTTCTGAATTACATTTCGATATATAATTTTAGGATATAACTTATATTCTGAATCTGAATTAAATTACTGTTTTGCAGAGTGTAAGATATGCAAAAGCATATTGATAATAAGTGATTTTTTCCATATTTTTTAAAGCAATGAAAGTTTTAAATCAAGTTTGTTTTGCTATCAATAGTTTATAACCGTAAAATCAATATAAACTGATGTAAGATATTTAAGCTTTTAACTGCTTAAAATTGTGTTGATCATAAGAAAGCAAAAAAAAAGCTGATACTTTCTGTATCAGCTTTTCATTTTTATACTTTTTTTACCTTTTTGAGGGCTTCAATGTAATATTCGTTTACTTTTTCCCAATTGATATGTTGATAAAAAGCATCAATATAACTTCCTTTTCTGTTTTGGTAATCCAGATAATAAGCATGTTCCCATAAATCAATACCTAAAATTGGTGTGCCCGGAATTAAAGCATTTTTCATCAAAGGATTATCCTGATTTTCAGTCGTTGTTATTTGTAATTTTCCATATCGGTCAACAACGAGCCAAACCCAGCCTGAACCAAATTGCTTTTCTGCCTGCCCTTTAAATTGAGTCGTAAGATTATTAAAAGAGCCAAATTCTTTATTTATTGAACCTGCCAGAGTATCTTTTGGAGTTTCTTCTTTTGGAGTTAAAATATTGAAATAAAGCGTATGATTGTAGTATCCACCTGCATTCTGACGAAGCTTAGCGTTGCTAAGATCCATTTTCTTCAGGATGTCTTCGATTGGTGAATTTTCAAATTCAGTATTTGCAATTTCTTTATTAAAATTATTCGTGTACGTTAAATAGTGTTTAGAATAATGCGTTTCTAAAGTAAGTGTTTTTATTGCCGGAGCTAAGCCATCATAAGCAAAAGGTAACTTTGTCATTTCAAAAGAACCCGGATTTGCTTTTACATCATTTGGTGATCCAATGGTTATTTTTTCTTCTTTGGTAGGTAAAGGAACTTCGACAACTTCTGTTAGCTTATTGTTATCATTACAAGAAAATAATAGAAAAAATGAAGCTAAAATGCTGAAACGAACAATGTTTTTCTTCATGATGTTAGTTATTTTGATGTTAGTGAATTAATGATTTCAATGTAATTTTCTTTGGCTTCGTCAATAGATAGGTGACTAATCTGCATCCAGGCATTTGTTTTGAAAGCATCTCTTAAATCAAAATTTTCAGATTGATTGTATACAGCGGTCCCAAAAGTGGCCTGTTTGTAATAGGCATAAAGTCTTAGCTGCACATCTTGTGGCAGTGAGGCCTGAGTCATTTTTAGAGCAGTTTCGACAGCCTCAGAAAAACGAGTATCTAAATCTTTTTCGATCATTAAGCTTTTGTGGCGATAATGGTTTTTCCACCAATTGCTTTTTGGTTTAATACTACATTAATTGGAGTACCTAAAGGTAAAAATAAATCTACTCTTGAACCAAATTTTATAAAACCGGCATCAGTACCCTGAACAACCTGCATGCCTTCTTGTGCATAATTTACAATTCTGCGGGCCAAAGCACCTGCAATTTGTCTGTATAGTATTTGTCCGAAAGTTTCGTTTTCAATCACAACAGTAGTTCTTTCATTTTCTTCGCTGGCTTTTGGGTGCCATGCTACTAAAAATTTACCAGGATGGTATTTACTGAATTTTATAATTCCGTCCATTGCGTAACGTGTTACGTGTACGTTTATTGGCGACATAAAGATAGAAACCTGTAAACGTTTATCTTTAAAATATTCGCCTTCGTAAACCTCTTCAATTACCACTACTTTTCCGTCAACAGGAGCAAGGATCTGATCGCTGTTTCGAATGGCAATTCTTTTAGGATTTCTAAAGAATTGTAAAATAATGATAAGAACTAGTAAGCCGGCAAATTGAACCAGCATTCTTAGCCAGGCAATATCAATAAATCTGTCAGCAATTAAAAGTACAGCTACTGCAAAAACAGTACCTATTAAAATGGATGGACCTCCTTCTTTATGAAACATAATACAAAATTTGATAAAATAAAAATATAATTGGTGCTACAAATATAACACTATCTAATCGATCTAGGATGCCGCCGTGTCCGGGCATGATTGAACCACTGTCTTTTACTCCTGCAATTCTTTTAAATTTTGATTCGATCAGATCACCAATCGTTCCAAAAACACTTACAATTAAAGCAATAATAGTCCATATTAAAATAGATTTATTACTAAAAGCAGGATTAGGCTGAATGTAAAGTTTTGAAATTAAAAATCCGGCAAATGCGGCAAATAGGGCTCCGCCCAGAAAACCTTCTACTGTTTTTTTAGGAGAAACGCGTTCAAATAATTTATGTTTTCCTATAGACTTGCCCACAAGGTAAGCAAAGGTATCGTTTGTCCAGATCAGAATAAATAATCCAAGGATGATCTTAGGATTGTAATTATTAGTTCCAAATGAGATTTTTACAATAAATATAAAGGGAAGCGTAATATAGCCTAAGAGATATAAATATTTTGAAGAAGTACTTACTTTTTGTACAGAATCATAAAACAAGAATAAAATACATTTGATCGATACAACTAAAGTAATACCTAAAAGTACCAAATCCATTTGCTGAATATTGGTTTCGAGATCCAAATTAGATTTAGTCAAGCCATTCAGGTACGAGGTCGTTTGTTTGTTATAATGACTAATCAGTATAATAAAAGTGTATAGCAAAGTGCCAAACAGAATCGAAAAGATTTTATTAAGGTTTACTAAATTGGAAAATTCGTAAATGGTAATGATTAGAAAAATGCCAAAAAGAATAATAAAGCTTTCGGTAGAAAACAGAATAGATGTTAGTAGTAAAGCAATATAAACAGCACCAGAAATGGTCCTCTTGAGTGTTTCATTCATCTTAAAGGTCTTCTAAAAGCAATAAATATAAATTCTTAGCAACACTTCCGTATTGTGTAAAATCTTCTTCTTTTGCTTTTTCGAAATATTTTATTGTGGTGATATTAGTTGGATAATCTCTTTCGTATTTACGTTTAATGGCGCTAAGTCCGTCACTTTTTATGGAAAGAATCTGACTGGTTGTGGCAATTATAACAATATTTGCAGGTAATTCGTTTGGTTTATCCTGTCTGATTTGTTTTGACGAAAACAGGATAGAACCTTCGTCAGCAATTAAATTTTCGCATGAAGCGAGTAAAAATTCCGGATTTCGAGGAGAAATATAAAGTAGCTTATTCTCTTCTAATAAGCTAAAAAGGGCAGGTTCATAACATAAAACTTCCTTTTCGAACCAATCATTTTCTTCTAAGATATTTTCAAATTGTTCTGCAACTTCCTGTTTGTTTTCGCAATACAAAAATTTCCCGCCATTTTTCTTAAAGTTAAAAATGAATTTTTCGTCTATAGAAAGATGACTATCCTGAATTGGATTTCCTCCATATTGGCTTTCTTTCTCTTCATCAGAAGCAGCATCGCTTGAACCAAATATTTTTTTGAAAAAATTCATTTTATATGAAATACTTTACATGTTAATTGAAAACGTTCAAAGATAAAAAAATCTTAATTCAAAAGGTCATTTTGAATTAAGATTTTAAAAAATATTGAATATTTACTCTGTAATTTATGAAACTACTTCTTCTAAGTTTTTATCAAAAGTACGTTTTCCAAAAATGTTTTCTAAGTCATCTTTAAAAATAACTTCTTTTTCGATCAATATATCAGCAAGTTGATTTAGTTTGTCTTTGTTCTCTTGCAGAATCTGAATTGCTCTTTGGTACTGACCTTCAATTAATTCTGAAATTTCTTTGTCAATAACTTTTGCAGTTTCGTCAGAATATGGTTTAGAGAAATTGTATTCGCTTTGACCAGTTGAATCATAATAAGTAACGTTACCTATTTTGTCGTTCAATCCGTAAATGGTTACCATTGCACGAGCCTGACGTGTTACTTTTTCTAAATCGCTCAAAGCACCGGTAGAAATTCTGTCAAAAGTTACTTTTTCAGCAGCTCTTCCACCCATTGTAGCGCACATTTCATCCAGCATTTGATCAGTTCTCACGATTTGTCTTTCTTCTGGTAAATACCATGCAGCTCCTAAACTTTGTCCACGAGGTACAATGGTTACTTTAATAAGTGGTGCAGCATGTTCCAGCATCCAGCTTACAGTGGCGTGACCCGCTTCGTGAATTGCAATTGCTCTTTTTTCTTCGGGAGTAATGATTTTGTTTTTCTTTTCAAGACCACCAATGATTCTGTCAACAGCATCAAGAAAATCTTGTCTGTCAACAGCAGTTTTGTTGTTACGGGCAGCAATTAAAGCAGCTTCGTTACAAACATTTGCAATATCAGCACCAGAGAATCCCGGAGTTTGTTTGGCTAAGAAATCAAGGTCAAGACCTTCTACTTTTTTAATAGGTGCTAAATGCACAGCAAAGATCTCTGCTCTTTCGCGGATGTCCGGTAAATCAACAAAAATTTGTCTGTCAAAACGGCCTGCACGCATTAAAGCTTTGTCAAGAACATCAGCTCTGTTGGTTGCTGCCAAAACAATTACGTTTGAGTTTGTACCAAAACCATCCATTTCTGTTAGTAACTGGTTCAGGGTGTTTTCTCTTTCGTCATTTCCGCCAGACATGTTGCTTTTTCCTCTTGCTCTACCTACAGCATCAATTTCATCGATAAAGATAATAGCTGGAGATTTTTCTTTGGCTTGTTTGAATAAGTCACGTACACGTGAAGCACCAACTCCAACAAACATTTCGACGAAATCAGAACCTGATAAAGAGAAAAACGGTACTTGTGCTTCGCCTGCAACGGCTTTTGCAAGTAATGTTTTACCAGTTCCCGGAGGCCCTACAAGTAAAGCTCCTTTTGGAATTTTACCTCCCAGATTTGTATATTTTTCAGGGTTTTTCAGGAACTCTACAATTTCCTGTATTTCTTCTTTAGCACCTTCTAAGCCGGCAACATCTTTAAATGTTGTTTTGATATCTGTTTTTTCATCAAATAATTTAGCTTTCGATTTTCCGATGTTAAAAATTTGTCCGCCACCGCCACCGGCTCCGCCAGACATTTTACGCATAATGAAAATCCATACACCAATAATGATGATGATTGGAAGAAGGCTGATTAAAATGTCGCTCCAGTTGTTTTTTTGCAGGAAATTAAAATCTTTTAGTTTGCTTTCGGCAACTGCTTTTTCCAGTTTAGTTTGAAAAATCTGATCATTACCAATTTCTAAAGTATAATGAGGACCTTTGTTAGGTCTTTCAAAAATATCTTTAGCGACTTTTTTATTTGCCGGATCTTTAAGAGCAGCAGCGTTTAAGTATACCTCAGCTTCTGCTTTATTGTATACGATTACTTTTTCAATTTGACCTTTTTCTAATAAAACATTGAATTTAGAAGAGGTTAATTGAGCAGGTTCGCTTAAGTTTGATCCTCCGGTTGCAAAACTTATAAATAAAAAAACTAAAAGTATTGCGGTGTATATTAACCAGGGACTTATTTTAAATTTACTCGGATTTGGATTATTATCTTTAGCCATTAGAAAAATTTTCTTTAGTATTTGTTTTCGATTGTAGTTATTTTGGCATCACCCCAAAGGCTCTCGATATTGTAGTATTCACGAATGTGTTTCTGGAAAACATGTACCACGATATGCACATAATCCATTAGAACCCACTCAGCGTTATCGGTTCCTTCTACGTGCCAGGGTTTATCTTTAAGGTCTTTTGATACAGTTTTTTGAATTGAGTTTACTATGGCGTTAACCTGGGTATTTGAATTTCCGTTGCAAATTACAAAATAGTCACAAACCGCTGTGTCTATCTCTCGTAAATCTAGAATATCGATATCATTTCCTTTTACTTCTTCAATCCCTTTTATTATGTTCGCCAATAGAACATCATTATTAATAGTCTTTTTCGCCATGAATTATTTTATATGAATTTGTAAAGTTACCAAATTTTGTGATTATTTTTGAACCTTAACAAAATATTAAATTAAGTTATTTAAATTACTTAAATGAAACTAATCAAACTCGATGCCATAGATTCGACAAACGACTTTCTTAAGGCATTGGCAAGCCAGGGTGAACTTGATAATTTTACAGTGGTAACGGCTGAAAATCAGACAAAAGGCAAGGGGCAAATGGGAGCGAAGTGGCAGTCTGAGTCAGGTAAAAACTTAATTATGAGTGTCTTGGTAAAGGATTTTGTGTTTGATAATGAACAGGTTTTTAACCTTAACATAATTATTTCTTTAAGTGTAATTGAAGTTCTAAAATCGTTAAATATTCCTGATTTAAGTATAAAATGGCCTAACGACATTATGTCATACACTAAGAAAATTGGTGGCATATTAATCGAAAATACCATAAAAAGCGATGGCAGGATCGTGTCAGTTGTTGGGTTTGGACTTAATGTAAACCAAACTAATTTTGACGAATTGCCAAATGCTTCTTCATTGGCAGTTATTTCGGGTAATACTTTCGACAAAGACAGCTTTCCGGCAATGGTTGTAGAAAGGATAAATGAAAAGATTAAATTGTGGAAAAACAATGCTGATTTTTTCTGGAAAGAGTATTTTAATACCTTATTCCGAAAAGGAGTTCCCATGCCGTTTAAAAATCTTCATCCTAAATCTTCGGGAGAAAATTTTATGGGAATCATTCAGGGCGTTTCCTATATTGGTAAACTACAGGTTTTACTCGAAGATGATTCTGTTGCAGAGTTTGATATTAAGGAGATTCAGATGCTTTATTAAGCTGCAAAGACGCAGAGCGACAGAGATTCAAAAGTTTCAAAAAACCGAATAAAATTTTCAAATTGCCCTGTTAGGCATAAATGAAAATAGTAACGAAAAAATGCCTGTTTATAAAAAAAGTCCAATCGTTAGATTGGACTTTTTGTTTATAATTTGTAACTATAATTCACAATTATAATTTTGTCATATTATTAGCTAAAGTTTCAATAAACTTGCTAATTGGGCCTTTTACCATCATCGCCATCATAGCATTGAATTCGCCTTCAAAAAATAACTGAACAGCACTTTCTGACTCAGAAATACTATCAATATTTGAAACCAAAGTAAACGGAAGTTTATCACTTGCGGCTCCCAATACAATTTTGCTTGGTGCTACTTTATCTTTCATTTTTAGTTTAATTTCCGGCATACCTTTCAATCCAAAAATAAAAGCATCTTCGCCAATTACTTCAAATTTAGCAATGTTATCCGGCATTAATTTCTCAAAATTCTTTACATCAGTCAATAAATCAAATAAATCCTGAGCTGATTTCTGAACAGTAACTTTTGGACTTTCTAAGTTCATATATTTTTTGTTTTTATTATTTTTTACCGCAAGGAGCGCAAGGTTTTTTTTATGTTGTAACCTTTATGTAAACGCAAAGTTCGCAAAGATGTTTTGAAAATAAATTCTATTTTTTAATCCAAATCTCAATTTTACAGCCATCGGCACAAAATCTAAAATCTGCAATCAAAAAATCTCTACTCTTTTCCCCAAGTCGACGGACTTCCGTTCCATTCGAGCAAAGTAGATTGCTGATCTTCGCTGATATATTGTTTTTGAACAGCTAAGTCCAGTAAATTTTCATAGTTACTCAAAGTGTACAAATCAATGTTGGCTTTTTTAAAGTTTTCTTCGGCAACATTAAATCCGTATGTAAAAATTGCTGCCATTCCTTTAATATTAGCACCTTCATTGCGTAAAGCTTCTACAGCCATTAAACTGCTGTTTCCGGTACTAATTAAATCTTCAACAACAACAACATTTTGTCCTTTTTGTAAAAAACCTTCTACCTGATTTTGTCTTCCGTGTTTTTTTGCTTCCGGACGAACATAAACAAAAGGTAATCCAAGGCTTTCGGCAACAAGAATCCCTATTCCAATTGCTCCAGTGGCAACACCGGCAATCACATCAGGTTTTCCAAATTGTTTTTCAATGTTTTTCGCAAACTCATCACGAACATAGTTTCGGATGCTCGGAAATGAAAGAATTAACCTATTATCACAGTAAATAGGAGATTTCCAACCAGAAGCCCATGTAAAAGGATTTTCGGGATTCAATTTAATTGCATTTATTTGCAAAAGCAATTCGGCTGTTTTTTCGGCAGTATCTTTATTAAAAATCATAGTACAAATGTATAAAGTTTTTGTGAACGACAAACCACTTTTTTTGACAAATGAAATCTCAAAAGAGACTAATTTTCAACTATTCCTGTTAGAGAGTATTGATATTGAGCAGCTTATTGTAAAAATATTTCAAAATAAAATACAAAAAGCTTATTTGTATCATCCCGACGAAAAGGAAATTATGAAAACTTTAAAAGCCAAAATCCCAGTAAGCAAAGCGGGTGGAGGCTTTGTGTATAATAAAAATGGCGAAGTTTTATTTATCTTCAGAAACGGAAAATGGGATTTACCAAAAGGCGGAATCGAAAAAGGTGAAGAAATTGAAGCAACCGCTATGCGCGAAGTTGAAGAGGAAACCGGCGTAAATAAACTCCGAATTACAAATAAACTTCAGAAAACGTATCATATTTTTAAACGTAACGGAAAATACAAACTCAAAATCACGCATTGGTTCGAAATGTATTCAGATTTTGAAGGAACTCCACAAGGACAAATCGAAGAAGGAATCGAAAAAGTCGCCTGGCTAAATCCCGAACAAATCAAAGAAGCCTTAAAAAACTCTTACGAAAACATAAAATTGTTGTTTGAAGAAGAAAATGAGATTAAAGTTGAATGAAGAATAGTTTATACCTCAACATCTTAGTATCTTGTAATCTCAGAATCTTAGTATCTTCAATCCTGACGTGCCACCATTTACAAAAAGCCCCAATCAACTTTGCGTTCATTGGGGCTTTTTGTAAATGCTGTCGGGCTATTCGGGCTACTTCGGTAGCTTCCTTCTATCCCTCACGCTAAGCTGTCGATTACCTTTAGTCCTTATTTGCTGTTCTCGTCTTTTAAGCCTTTAAGTAGTGCATATATAGCCCTTTGAAATGGCATAAAATAGGGGTTGGTTAGTTAATCTATATTGTATGAAAATACAAATTAAAATGAATCGTTTAAATTTTTTAAATGCCTAATGTAATTGTCAAGCAAACCCTGAATCTGCTGACTTGCAACAGGATTAGCCGAATGAACATTGAATTTTAAATTTTGTAAGTCTAATCCCGATTCATAAACGAGCCATTTTGCAGCAGCATAGCCATCTTCAGCAACATCATCATTTTTATCAAGCCCTAAATCATTATCAAAACTAATTAATTCAGGAAGCCCGTTTTCGATAATTACTTTTTTAAAATCGTAAAAATTTCGCACTACTACAAAATCAGAATTGGTTAAACTTTTGTAAACCATGTTTACATCTCTGATATCGTCAAGAAAAAGTTTGTATTTTTTGTTCATTTTTCTACTCCTAGTTTGAACTTATTAAGTGTATGATCAATCAAATGTTCAATTTCTAAAAAATTATTAGTAAGTTTTAAAACGTCTTCCTGTAAGTTTTCAGGATCTAATTTTATCCAGCCTTCCATTAAAGTCAACGGGCCGTGATTTACACTTACATTTGTCCATTTTTGCTCGTATTCTTTAAAATTTTCTCTAAAAGTCTCAGCAAATTTTCTGCTTTGAATAGCGTAGCCTTTCAATTTTCTCAATTTCAATGCATGAATATTGTACATTATTTTTTGTTTGGCTATTGTTGACTCACTAACCCAAATCGAAAAGAAAATTCTTGACTCTGCAGTTAAGGCTTCCTGAGGATTGCCTGCCCATGATTTTTTGTACAATTTGATAAAAACCGAATCTAAATAAATACCCACCGAAACTTCTATCGTTTTTTGAAGCAAAAGCTCCTGATCGATTTGATTGGCTATTTTTTGAAAATGTTCCAGATAAAAAGAAGTATTCATTTTGTTTGAGATTTTAAGAGTAGAAACATTCATTGAGTTGTAAACTTTAACAAAGATATAAACGAACGGCATTTTAAGCTTAAAAATTTTTGTGTGCTAGATTTTTTGGCTTTATATAATTTTTCGTTTTTAACTATTTCATGTCTCAAAAATCCTACTTTTGATTTACATACGAGCAATATAGTATCTTCGAATTATTAGCACACTAACAAAAGCAAACCTATAGGCAAAAAATTAGCCGAATTCGTGAACTTAGAGATATGAAACAAGAAGCCTTGGCACAAGCTCTGGACGCCAACCAACAAGCAATATTGGCTTTAGACAATAGTGAAACGATTGATGAGGGAAAACTTATTGCTGTCGTAAAAGCTCTGGGAGTAAATATTGAAGCTCTTAAAAACTTTTCAGATAAAGCCGCAATTAATTATTTTAATAATTTCTACTATAATAGTGCTGGAACTTTTAATAAGCATTTCAAAATAAAAAAACTTAGCACACTTTGCGGTTAAAAAAAAGCTTACAGCAATCGATAAACAGGATACTGCAAATGCGCTTTTTCATAATAAACAGAATGTTTGTAAATCCAATCCAACTGCGCGGCAGGATTTTTGGCAAATTCAGTGTCATTTTGTTTTTTAGATTCTAATTCGGCTTTTAAAGCTGGATTTTCTTTTAGTAATTTAGCAGCCGTATCTTCAAAAATATATTCAGAATAATGTTCTTTTTGCTGTAAAATAGGATCGAAGAAATTCCAGTTAAAAAACGAATCAACGCCTTCTGGCTCAAAAGCTTCAACTAAATATTTAACGCTTTTTTGGTTTGTTGGAACATAATAATCACCTTTGGCGAAAGCCATTTTGACCATTTTAGAATTTATGCTTGTATTATAATGTAAATAATGTCCTTCGTAAGCATTTGAAACCGTTTTAAAGTCGGCAATTCTGTAGCTTTCAACTTCTATAATCGTGTCGTTTTTAAGTTGAGAATATTGAATGTTGTTGTTTTTCAGCAGATCTATAATATTCCAATACCCTTTCGGAATGATATAAGCCGCAGGAATTACAACTTCTTTTGCCGATTTGAATTCTTTGATATACGGAACGTCTTTTTTGTATGGTTTGTTTCGATCATAATACAAGCGATTTCCGGTTGTGGCTTCGCTTTTTTTGTAACCGGCTTCATATCCTAAAAACGAAAATGTGGTGGCTTTTGTACTGTCTAATTCCCATTTTAGAGTATAGGATTTTCCGGGTTGATATTCTTCCAGATTTTTCACCCGAAGTTCTTTGATTTTTTGATAATTCGCATCGGTAAAATCCAAAGTCGATTTCATGTATTCGTAAGTCATTTTTACACGTTCGGCATATTTTTTCAGCATGTGTGTTTCTACGACAAAACCAATCGTATTAAATAATGAGGTATAGCCGGTTGTATATCTCGGACTATCAGCAAACTGACCAAAACCTTTGTCTGGCGTGTCTTTAAACGAATCTACATAAGGCGTTGTTTCGATTTTCTTTTTCTGCAAATCTTTTACCAGCGCGGGCATCATTTCGGTGTTCATAAAATCGCCTAAAATGGTTCCCAGCTTATTATGCTGTGTCATGATATAAGTTAGTTTGTATTGATAATCAGATCCGTTGCTGACATGATTATCAATAAAAACATCGGCATTTATTTTTTGGAAAATTTCGACAAAACTTTTCGTGTTTCGGGTGTCAGATTTCATTAAATCACGGTTCAGGTCATAATTTCTGGCATTTCCTCTGAAACCGTAAATTTCTGGTCCTTCCTGATTTGCTCTTGTGGTCGAATTACGGTTTAAAGCACCGCCAATATTGTAAACTGGAATGGTAACTAAAACGGTATTTTTAGGCGATTTTAGTTTTCCAATTGCTAAATCTCTGTAGAATTGCATCGTCGCGTCGATTCCGTCAGGTTCTCCGGCGTGAATTCCGTTATTAACAAAAAGTACTGCTTTGTTTTTCTGAATTTTATCAAAATCAAATACTGCGTCTGGATTGTAGGTCACCATGTGCAAAGGCTCACCAGAATCTGTTAAACCCATTTCTTTAACCTGAATGGTTGGAAAATCGTTTGCCAACATTTTAAAATACACTATAGTTTCAGCATAAGTTGCTGATTGGTTTCCGTTTCCTTTTTCAAAAAAAGTGTCGTATTTTTTATTGTTTTGAGCGAAAATAGTGAGTGTAAAAAGTAAAATGATAATGGTAAGCAGTTTCATGATTTTGGTTTTATAGCAAGAATCAAATATAATTAAAATTAGTTTCAGGCTGAAATTGCGATTAAACATCGTGTAGATTTTACCGCAAAGGCGTAAAGGTTTGGGCTAAGCCCGTAAAGTTTATTTTTAAAGCTTTACGAACTTATCGTTTTTATAAAATTCTGTACAGTAAAAAAAACTTAGCATGCTTTGCGGTTATTTTCTTTATTGCTTATTCAAAACCTGAAACAACTTTTTTGACTACTTTTGCAAAATGAATAAAAAACACCATTCCAACAATATACTTTCGAACTTAGGAATTGAGAGCCTAAACGAAATGCAGGAAGTTGCTCAGGACGCAATTTTAAACGATAACAATGTTTTATTACTTTCTCCTACAGGTTCAGGAAAAACACTGGCTTTTTTACTGCCTGTTTTAGAATTATTGCAGCCTGAAATTCTTTCGGTTCAATGCTTAATTTTAGTGCCTTCGCGCGAACTAGGTTTGCAAATCGAACAGGTTTGGAAAAAAATGGGAACAGATTATAAGGTTAATATTTGTTACGGAGGACATTCGATCGATACCGAAATAAAAAACCTTAGCAACCCTCCGGCGGTTTTAATTGGAACACCCGGAAGAATTGCCGATCATATTGACAGAGAAACTTTTAGAACAGATAAAATCCAGACTTTGATTCTGGATGAATTCGACAAATCATTGCAATTGGGTTTCCATGAGCAAATGTCCTATATTATTGGAAAACTAACCAAGCTAAACAAACGTGTTTTGGTTTCGGCAACCTCTGATATTGAGATTCCGAAATATACACGGGTTGTAAACCCAACAGTTTTGGATTTTATTCCGGAAGAAGAAGAAAAAACGAATCTTTCGATGAAGATGGTTGTTTCGCTTGCAAAAGATAAACTGGAAAGTTTGTTTAATTTGATTTGTTCTTTGAAATCAGAATCGGCAATTATATTTTGCAATCATCGTGATGCGGCCGAAAGAATCAGCGATACTTTAAACGAAAAAGGAATTTACGCTACTTATTATCATGGCGGAATGGATCAGGATGAGCGTGAACGTGCTTTGATTCAGTTTAGAAACGGAAGCATGAGTTACCTCATCACAACAGATTTGGCTGCCCGTGGTTTGGATATTCCGGAGATGAAACATGTAATTCATTATCATTTGCCTTTAAAAGAAGATGAATTTACGCATCGTAATGGTCGTACAGCGCGTATGCAGGCTACCGGAACAGCCTATATTATCATTCACGAAAGTGAAAAAAAACTGGATTACATTGACTACGGAATGGAGGTTTTAAAGGTCGAAAATACAACTACTTTGCCTAAACCACCAGAATTTCAAACCATTTATATTAGTGGCGGAAAGAAAACAAAACTGAATAAAATTGATATTGTGGGTTTCTTTTCTCAAAAAGGGAAATTAGAAAAAGGCGATTTAGGTTTGATCGAAGTAAAGGACTTTATTTCGTTTGCTGCCGTAAAATACAATAAGGTAAAAGATTTGCTTAAAAATGTAAAAGACGAAAAAATGAAAGGCAAGAAATTTAAAATTGAAGTTGCCCGTAAAGTAGTGAAGAAAGAGGAGGAGCGATAGTTTAGTGTTTCAGATTTTTTGAATGGAACTTTATTTAAACTGACGATTTTTTGAAAGTTCAGAAGCTGTTATTGTAGTAAAATGTTTACTATTCAGTAAGACTTGAAGGTTTTTAAAATGCTGATTTTACCTAAATTTCTCAGTAGATCTGCTGAATTTAATATAGTCTTATTTTGTTGGTTTTCAGTGTTTTATTTGAGTATAAGTGTTGTTTTGAAATGGTTTCAGGAGGCAATCTTAATTTATTGTTAATAAATTAACGAATAAGGCTTTAATTTATCATATTTTCTGCGTTTCTTGTACCGGTAAATAATAACCCCCAAATTAATTATGAAAAGAATTATTACGATTGCCATTTTGTTGTTTAGTGTTGTGTCTTTTGCACAAATTAAAGTTATTGAAACTGTACCGGTTGAAAAATTAGGAAAAGTAAATAACAACTATATTCAAAAAATTGGAGATGAATATACTGTTTATTATACAAGTATTCAGAATGATGATGAGTCTTCAAGTTTGAGAAAGTTTACATTCAAAAATGTTAACAATGATTATGCAAGTCTTTACAATATCATTATTAATGGTTTTAGTGCAAATCCTTTATATGATATCAAATTAGAATTGCCTAATAATTATATTTGGTTGCACTACACAGGAAGTGTAATTCCTGAAAAAGCTACAGTTCAGTTTATGGTTTCTTCTAAAGAAGCTTCTTCTGCAACAAGTAGTGTTTCTGAGCCATTTGTTAAAGATCAGATTAATAAATTATTCCAAAAATAATTTACTTTACAATACAGTATTAAAAAAGGCTATTCATTTGAATAGCCTTTTTTGTGTTGTTTCAGGTTTCAGGTTTTGAGTTTGTTCGTCTTAGAATTTTGACAAAGGTTTAAAAAAACTTAGAATCTCAGAATCTTAGAACCTAAAAAAAACTATATTTTCTTTACGTATTGTGTGATAATTACAATTTGCTGACCATCTACTTTTCCTTCAATATATTCGGCATTTTCGTGATCTAAACGAATATTACGCACCGCAGTTCCTTGTTTGGCGACCATACTGGATCCTTTTACTTTAAGATCTTTGATTAAAACTACAGAATCTCCGTGTTCTAAAATGACACCATTACTGTCACGGTGAATAATTTTGTTTTCGTCGTCTTCGCCTTCTCCTGTTGCCTGAGCCCATGCCAGGGTATCTTCGTCTAAGTACATCATATCGAGTAGTTCCTGAGGCCAGCCTGCTGCACGCATACGGCTCAACATTCTCCAGGCTACCACTTGTACCGCAACGTTTTCATTCCACATGCTGTCATTAAGACATCTCCAGTGATTTAAATCGACATTATCCGGGTTTTCAATTTGGTCAATACACGTGCTACATGCTAAAATGCTTTCGTCAAGTCCGCCTTTTTGAGTTGGCAGTACCTGATATACTTTTAGGTTTTCTTCGGTTCCACAAAGTTCGCATTTAGATCCACTACGTTTGTTTAATTCTCTTTCGATGCTCATTATTTCTGTTTGTTTTAAAAATGCGAAATTACTTATAATTGTTTTCGCTTGCAAGTTTATGGTTTTGACTTTTATGCGTCATTGTTTTCTGGTCGGGGAATGCTGTTTTATAAGATTAGGGTTTAATTCGGACTATTTTATTGTCTTTCAAAATGATTATTTCGCTGTTCATCTTTTTCTTGAATTCAATCAATTTATCATAAACTTTATCCATTCCTTCTGAAATCTTGGTTTGGTTTTCTGTTCTTTTTTAGGCTTTCGTGATAATATTGTTTTAGTTATTGAATTTAATTTTGTTTAGTATGTCTATTTTTAATTCCAAGAGTTTTTTCAGTTAAAAGTTCAGTTCTTCTAACTGAATTATCAAAATATGTAAAGATTTTTCTTCATTTCTTACAAATATAGCTAAAAATAGAAACAAAAACATTTTACTTCTTCACCCTAACCGCATCCGGAACCAGCATTTCATATTCGCCTCCATTACGCAATACATCACGAACAATGCTTGAACTGATATAAGAAGTTTTTGCGGCAGTTAATAAAAACACAGTTTCGATTTTAGAAAGACGTCTGTTGGTATGGGCTATTGCTTTTTCGAATTCGAAATCGGCAGGGTTACGCAAACCTCTTAATATAAAATGTGCTTTTTCTTTATGTGCTAAATCAATTGTTAAGCCTTCGTAAGTGATAACCGAAATTTTCGGTTCATCTTTGAAGGTTTCTTCGATGAAACGTTTTCTTTCTTCGAGTGAAAACATGTATTTTTTTTCGGCATTGACACCAATTGCTATTACAATTTCATCAAAAAGATAAATTCCTCTTTTAATAATGTCTTCATGTCCAAGTGTAATAGGGTCAAATGATCCCGGAAATATGGCTTTTCTCATTTTTTTTATTTGAGGTTCAGAGGTACTGAGAGGTAAAGGAACAAAGTTTTGTGTTATTTCTAAGCCAATTACTTTGAGGGACTTCGACTTCGCTCAGCCTGATGATATTATGTATGTTTTACTATAAAAAACTAAGGTTCTGAAATCTTACAATCTCAGAACCTTAGTTTTTTAGCGGCTATTTTAAAGCCAGTTCAATTGCATTGGTAAATAAATCTTCCAGAGAAATTCCGGCTGCTTTTGCTTGCTGCGGAATCAAACTTTCGGTAGTTAAACCCGGAATGGTGTTCATTTCTAACATGTGTGGCTCGTTGTTAACGATAATGAATTCGCTTCTGGAAAAGCCTTTCATTTTTAAAACTTCATATGCACGTTTGGCAGTTTCGGCTACTTTTTGCGTTAGTTCGTCTGAGATTCTTGCTGGTGTGATTTCTTGTGATTTTCCTTCGTATTTAGCTTCATAATCAAAGAAGTCATTATCTGAAACAATTTCGGTGATTGGTAAAACTTTGATTTCGCCTTTGTAATTGATTACTCCAACAGAAACTTCGGTTCCGTCGAGGAAACTTTCGATGATAATTTCGTTGTCTTCTTTATACGCTACTTCAATGGCAATTGGCAATTCGGCTTCGGTTTTTACTTTTGAGATTCCAAAACTTGAACCTGCTTTGTTTGGTTTTACAAAACAAGGTAAACCTACTTTTTTTACAATTTCCTGAGTATTGATTACATCTCCTTTGTTTAGGTAATATGAAATGGCAGTTTTGATTCCGTATGGTTTTAAAACCGATAACAAATCACGTTTGTTGAAGGTAAGCGCTGCCTGATAATAATAGCAGGACGATTGCGGAATGCCTAATAATTCAAAATAAGCCTGCATTAAACCGTCTTCGCCCGGAGTTCCGTGAATGGCGTTGAAAACACAGTCAAAAGTAATTTTTTGATCGTTTACGGTTACTGAGAAATCATTTTTATCGATTGCATATTCAGCCTCTTTTTCGTCTACATATACCCACTTTTCTTTAAAAATGTGAATACGGAATCCGTTGTATTTTGTTTTGTCAAGATATTGATAAACAACGTTTCCGCTGATAAGCGAAATTTTATATTCGCTTGAATATCCGCCCATGATGATGGCTATGTTTTTCATTATATATTTTTGTTTAAAAGTTTTATTTTGTTTCAGGTTTGAGGTTTTTTGCTACTAATTCCACTAATTTTCGCTAATTGTTTTATTTGTCAGGCTGAACGGAGTAGCAGTCCGGTTTGCTGAATCACTTTGCGGGACTTCGACTCCGTTTGGTCTGAATAATTCGATTCCGCTGAGTCTGACAAAACGGTGTTTTATAAAAAGAACGTTCTTATAAAAACTGAATTCCTAGCCCTGATGGGAGCGGCATCCTTTTGTGGCGGGGTTCGCCATAAAAGATACAGCGGACAGCAGGAAACAGCTCCTGAAAATTGTGCTTTGACTTGGCTCAGGATGACAATCAGGTTACTTTCTTGTTTTAAACAAAATTATCATTTTTTTTGAAACGAAATAGCTTTATCTTTGCCTCAACTAAAAATAAATTTATGAGTTTACGTAAGTATTTAACTAGCCGGGTGTTTTTTTTACAAGTATTGAGTGCGGCTGCTATTATTGCGGTTTTGGGTTATTTGTTTATGCATTGGTTGACTTTTACAACTGATCACGGACACGAAATTGCGGTTCCGAATTTATCTAAACTGACTGAAGAGCAAGTGGAGAAAAAATTAGACGAACTGGATTTAGATTATGTGCTTTTGGATAGTGTTGATTATAGAAGTGAGTTTCCAAAATACAGCGTTGTTGAGCAAGATCCGCTGCCAGGAACGATGGTAAAAGTGGGAAGAAAAATATATATTAAAATTAATGCTTCAGGATTTTCATCTGTTAGAATTCCTGATTTAATCGAAAAAACGTATCGTGAGGCGGTTCCAACTTTAAAAGCTTTGGGACTTGAGCCGGGAACGATTACTTATATTCCGAATCTTGGAAAAGATATGGTGTTGGAAATGCGTTATAAAGGAAGAAATTTAAAAGTAGGAGATCGTGTGTTGAAAGCTTCTAAAATTGACTTGGTTTTAGGAGACGGAAAAGCAACTTATGAAGATGAAGGGCAGGCTGCAGATAGTACAGCTGCGCCAACTACTGAAACCCCAAAAGATGAACAATAATATTGAAAATTTAGATCTGGAAGACGAATTATTCGAACATTTTAGATTTGAAGTCCCTAAAGGTCAGGCGCTTTTGCGTATTGATAAATATTTAATGAATTTGATTCAGAATGCAACGAGAAATAAAATTCAGAACGCTGCAACTGAAGGGAATATATTTGTAAATGATATTCCGGTAAAATCAAATTATAAAGTTAAACCGTTTGATGTTGTAACGGTTATGTTATCACATCCGCCATTTGAAAACCATATTCTTCCGGAAGATATTCCGTTGAATATTGTGTATGAAGATGATGCTTTGTTACTGATTAACAAAGAACCGGGAATGGTAGTGCATCCTGGGCACGGAAACTATACGGGAACTTTGGTAAATGCTTTGGCACATCATTTTGATAATTTGCCAATGAACAGCAGTGAACGCCCGGGATTGGTTCACCGAATTGATAAAGATACATCAGGACTTTTGGTGGTAGCAAAAACCGAAGCAGCGATGACACATCTGGCCAAACAATTTGAGGCTAAAACTTCTGAACGTGAGTATATCGCTCTGGTTTGGGGAAATGTTACCGAAGAGGAAGGAACAATTGAAGGAAACCTTGCCAGACATTTAAAAGACCGTATGCAAATGGCTGTTTTTGCTGATCCTGAAATAGGCAAACCTGCTATTACACATTATAAAGTTTTGGAGCGTTTTGGCTATGTGACTTTGATTTCCTGTAAACTGGAAACAGGGAGAACACACCAGATTCGTGCACACATGAAACACATCGGGCATCCGTTGTTTAATGACGAGCGTTATGGGGGTCATTTGATTTTGAAAGGAACTACGTTTACAAAATACAAGCAATTTATAGAGAACTGTTTTAAAGCTTTACCACGTCAGGCTTTGCATGCTAAAACGCTTGGTTTTGTGCATCCGGTAACAGGCGAAATGATGCGTTTTGATACTGAATTGCCTCAGGATTTTCAGGATTGTATTGAGAAATGGCGCAATTATGTGAAATCGCATAATACTGACGATGAAGAGAATTAATTAGATAATTTTCTAATAGATGATTTTTAGACAAAAAAAGCTCCTGTTTGGGAGCTTTTTTTGTTTTAGCATTAAGGGATTAAGTTAATTAAGTGTTTGCTTGTTTTTCTTAATCTCTTAACGGTTTAAAAAAACTTATTGAATGGTTTGAATCGTTAAGTTGGTTATTTTGACTTCGCCATTGGTTAGGAATCCTAGTTTTCCTTTTTGACTCAAATTGCTTTTTTCGAGAGAGCATTCTAAGAAAGTTTCGCTATTGACGGAGAAATATAATTGATTGTTTGAAACTCTAATTTTGACCGAATACCATTTGTTGTTTTCTAATTTCATTGGTTTTTTGAACAAAGTTGGACCGCCGCGTTTACCGTATTCGTCGCTGTTTTTGTTGTAAACTCCTTTGCCGACTACAATATTCTGATCGATTTGATAGAGATATGTTCTAATGTAATTTTCTTTATCAATATTAAGCATAATCTCAAACAAAGACTCTTTGGTCATGTTTACTTTAAAGCCGATTTCGTAGTTTTTGGACAATTGCTTTTTAGATTCGATTACACCCCAATGCATTGGACCTCCGTTCCCGGTTAAAGTGTCTTTTTGTAGTAGCCATTCTTTAAAATTAAAAATCCAATTGGATTTTAATACAGTGGTTTCGTTTATTTTGTATTCCTTTTTTGTTGTCGAAATTGTCCCGCAGCAAGAAGTCATTATTAGAGGAAATACAATTAATAGTAAGTATTTAATTTTCATTTTTGTTTTTTAATTTAACTCTGAGTGGTATTTTATTTTACCAATTGATCCTGTTGGGTGTGGTAAAAGTTCAAAAACCGAAGTAGGAGCAAGGCCAGATTCTATACGATGCGAAACGTACAAAATAGTAACGTTTGTTTCTTGTTTAATGGTATTGATGAGCTGAATGACCAAATCGACATTTTCATCGTCTAAGCCTTCTACAGGTTCGTCTAAAATTAATAATGGAGGATGTTTTAGAACGGCACGAACAATTAAGGCAACTCTTTGCTGACCAATCGAAAGATCGATGAAACGTTTTTTTCGTAAATGACTCATTTCGATTACTTCAAGCCATTGTGTTACGGTTTGCTTTTGTAAAGTGGTTGGTTCAATATAAAGACCAATAGAATCAAAAAAACCGGAAAGTATCATTTCTTCTAAAGTATGGCCTTTTTGAAACAGATCGGTCATTGAAGTAGTGAAGATTCCAATTTGTTTTTTGATGTCCCAAACGCTTTCGCCGGTTCCCTTTTTTCTTCCGAATAAATATAAATCCTGTCCAAATCCTTTTGGGTTATCTCCTGTAATGAGTGATAAAAGTGTGCTTTTTCCGGAACCGTTTGGGCCAATTAACTGCCAGAATTCGCCTTGTTTTATGATCCATGAAATGCTGTCTACAATTTTTCGGTCATCATAACTTACAGAAACATGATCCATTTTGATTAATACACTTTCGTGGAAGGAATGTGGTTCAATAGCTTTTGGAATTGCCGATGTATTCAGGGTTTTAAAATGATGCTCTGTTTTTGAAACAGGATGTAATTCAAACGAATTGTCTTTGATTTGGGCTTTATTAGGAACAAAATCCAAAACATCAACGACTCGATTAACCAACTGTATAATAGCAATGTTATCGGTTAGTTTTTCAAGAGATTGTGCCAAAGTTACACGCGAAGCCTGATCTAAATGATCAAACGGATTATCAAAAATGATAAAGTCAGGATTTTGATTGATACAATATTTTAGAAATTCTTTTTTGCGTTCGCCAGATGAAAAAGTTCTCAATTGTCTGTGCGAATCCGGGGCGGCTTCGACAATGTCATACTGGTATTCTTTTTCGATAAATTTCTCGATGGCAATGTCTGAGAACAAAATACCTTTTTGATGGTTAAAAACGGCTAATTCTCCTTTGGCTTCGCCGGAAAGTAATGTTTCTATAAAAGCTTTCTTGTTTACCTGATTTGACAAAAGTATATCCCAATGTTGCATTTCTGTATTTTAAAATAATTATTATAATCGATTCAATTTATTCTTTAACACCTAGAAACACAGGTTTTGTAAATTTAAAACAGGCATTTCATTTATTTAAATGCGCGTAGCTATGTGTTAAATAATTTATTCAACAGGTTATTTGTTTGCTCCTGCTGTCATTTCGCGATCATTTCTGGACCATTCGCTCCACGAACCTACATAAAGTTTAGGTATAGGAAGTCCTGCATAATCCATCGCGAGTAACGTGTGACAGGCTGTAACTCCTGAACCACAATGTACAATTATATTCTGAGGGTTCTTATCACCTGTTATTTCCAAATATTTTTTGGCTAAAATTTGAGATGTTTTATAAAATCCGTTTTCGTCTAAATTTTCGCTAAACGGTATGTTTATCGCACCCGGAATATGTCCTGCAATTAAATCTAATGGTTCTGTAAGGCCGTTAAATCTGTTTTTATCTCTTACGTCAATTACAATGTTTTCTTTGCTATTTCGGGCTTTTTCAACTTCATCAATATCGGCTATGCCTAATTTCCATTCAGAAATTGGGTAATTTTCAATGGGTTCAAAATTTTCGATTTCTGAACTTATTGGATATCCGGTTTTTATGGCGGCCTGTAAACCTCCGTTTAAAACCTGAACTTTTTCATGTCCTGTGGCTCGTAACATCCACCAAAACCGGGCAGCAGCATTTGAGCCGTTTTTATCGTCATAAATGATGATGTGACTTTTGGGTGAAATTCCGAGTTTAGCCAGTACTTTCGAAAATTTTTCTAAAGATGGTAAAGGATGTCTTCCTCCATTTGCTGCATTGGTTTCAACAGTTGCTAAATCGCGGTTTAAGTCAACATAACGAGCGTTTTTTAAATGCTTATTTTTGTAATTTTCTTCGGCATTGGCTCCAGCTGTGGCATCGATTAAAATTACCTGAGAAGAATTTTTTAATTTTAATACATCTTCAGGGCTTATAATTGGAGAAAGTATATTTGACATCTTTTACAAATTTATTATTTAGAATTTCCCATCCAAAGTAATGTATTGACAATTAGCTGACTTTGTGCTTTGTTTTCAAAAATATACGAAAGGGTTTTGTTGGTTTTGTTTTCATAATCAATATCATTGTGCCCCATATTAACATAAAGCATTTTGTAATTCTTATTCGTCCAGACTACCGGATAATAACCTTCATGCCAGATTTCGTTTGGTTTTGGACCTGTTCCTAAAGGAAAACTGCTTTCGTCAATAGCGACAAGAATTTTTATATCGGGATTTTTTCTTAAATCATTGCTCCATTTGTACCATTCGTTTGGTGCTGATTTGAATGTTTTAGGAATGTTTTTAGTTACGGGATGCTGATTTTCAATTCGCAAAACTGCCGATGTTGGGCGCCAGGTATTACTGCTATATTCGCCAGAACCTAAAAATGTGTTATGGTACCAATCCCAGTTTTGTGGATAAGCAGAACCATTCAAGGCAAAAGCAGAAAAGTGAAATCCGATAAAACCTCCGCCATTTTTCATATATTTCTCAAAAGTTTTCCGCTGGTTTGGTGTTTCAGGTCTGGTATCTAAAAATAAAACGATTTTATATTGGGCTAAAAAAAAGGTATTTAGATTGTCCCAATTGCTAGTCGAGTCATATTCGAAATGATTTTCCTGTGCTATTTTTGGAAACCACTTATTCGCTTCGTGCACAAAACTAATATGCGCCTGATCATTTTTGGCTGTATAAAATGCAATTACTTTAAATTTAGTATCTGCTCTTTTATGCTGTGTAAAACCAGAAAAGCAAATTGTAAACAGAATAATAAGCATGATTTTTTTGAAAACAGAAGCTTTTGATTGTAAAAGTTTTTTAGGGGTTATAAGCAAGATTTTATTTGACATGGAGTTGTCTTTTAATTTTTTCTATGATTTATTTGGATGGAATTAATCAGCAAAAGCCTGAGTATAAAAAATTAAAAAAGTATTGTTTGTTTTGTCGTATCGTAAACAATCCCAATTGCTGTAAACAGAACTTGTAGCGATGCAAAGCGTATTGGCTAAATTTGTTTTTGAAACTTTTTTAGAAAAACATCCCTGATCTAATATAAAACCTTCGTCTTTTGATATATCGGTAATTTTAAGATTAGAATATTCTAAATACGATTGAGTGCTTTTTTCAAGATACTCTTTATTGTAAATAAAAAAATCATTTGCAAACTGATAATCAAATGTTCCAAAAGAATAACTGCCGCAATCTTCGTTTTTTAAGCCGTTTACAACTTTTATATCCTGAAATAAAAGAGCATGTTTTGAAGTCGCTGCGTTGTAAACTACAATCGATATTTTGACCTTCTTTTTGTCAAAAACTATAAAAGCAAAGTCATTACCGTTTTCCTGAAACAGATTTCCTTTTGCTACAGAAAGTAATTCGTAATCAGGATTTTTTCGAAAAAAAGATTGTTGTTCTTCGGTTAGTTTTTGAAGTAATTTAGTATGAATGTCAAAAAAAATCTTTTTTTCTGAAAGTTCTCTTAAGCTTTCTTTTTGATTTATTACCTGATCAGCCACTTTAGGATTGTCATAAGTCGAAATTTCATAGTCGACAGAATCTGATTTACTGTTTTTAGCGACAATTTTTTCAGTCGATACTTCTTTTTTTGTATCAGTTACTTTATTATCCTGTTGTTTTGAGTTGCAGGCTGATAAAAGGGAAAAAATGAATAAAATGAATGTTTTTTTCACAGTATAATATGTTAGAATTGGGTAAATAAAAAGATGTTATCTACCCATATTACTTTGTTTGACAAAAAGTTATCCCGGAATTTTTTCGATCAGTATTTCATTATCAGCTTTGTCAAAATAAGTGCAGGTCATTTCGATAATGTCAACTCTCCATTTTGCTATTCCGCATTGGGCAGCATGATTACAGAATGTCAAATAATCGGTTTGTCCATCCTGATGCATGACTAAAAATTCAATAAAGCGCTCTTTATTTGCAACAGAAGCGACTTCAATTTCAGGATATTTTTGGTCAGAAGAAACTTTGTAATTGTTAACGCCATAATATTCGACGTTTCCATTATTTACAAAGGTATCATAGCCTTTTACGCCCAAAATAATTAAGTCTTGTATATAATTTGGAAAATCTGCACCGCTTTGTACTTTGGCATGCGCTTCTTTTATTTGTTCGATTGTAAACATTTGTTTTAGTTTTTAAGTTAAAGTTTGCCGCAAAATTCACGGCAAAAAAAAAATATTATTTCAAAAATACGATTATTGGTTTTATAAAATGGCAAAAAGATTCAATATGAAGCAAATGTCTAATGTTGAAAACTTCACCGTGGCAAGAGTAAATCTGACTTTTTTCAGCAACTGTTTTAGCATTCCATTCTTCTTAGGTTAATGATTTTAAAAGTTCAATACACCATTCTGAATCGGAAAAAAATGCAGGCTTTTGATTGGTTTACTTTCCGAAAGCTTCATTTGTGCTGTTTTTTAACGTTACAACCCTTTGCGGATACGGAATATCGATTTTTGCTTCGTCAAAACGTTTTTTAATGCTTTGCAGCAAATCGCAATACATGACAAAACCATCTGTTGAATTTTTTGCCCATGCCCATGCTTTTAATTGCACGCTTGAATCTGCCAAAGCGACTACACGTGCAATGACCAAAGGAACTTTTTGTTTTTTATTTTCGGCTGTACGTGTGTCAACAAAAAAAGGATGTTTGGCAACCTCGTCTTTCATGATTTCGAGTGCTTTTTCGATATCAGAATCGTACCCAATGCCAATTTCGATTATTTTGCAGCATTTCGTGTCATGCATATTGGTATTGACGATAATCTGAGCGCTGATGACTGAATTTGGGATAATTATTCGATTGTTTTCGGCATCTTTTAAGACTACTTGTCTTAAATTTATGTCTTCGACTGTACCAACAAAATTATTGATGGTAATTTTATCGTTAATTCGGAAAGGTTTAAAAATTACCAGAAATATTCCGCTTACAATATTGCTTAAAGCCTGTTGAGAAGCAAGACCAGCAACCAGGGAAATAACTCCGGCTCCGGCCAGAAAAGAGTGCCCAATAATTCTTAACTCAGGAATTTGTATTAAAGCAAAGGCAAATCCTAAAATATAAATTATAGTTATAATTAGATGCTTTAGGAATCTAAACCCGGTTGCGTCATATTCTTTATTCGTTTGCTTGCGGTACAAAAGATAACGAAGAACCCTGTCTGTAATGGCCCCCAAAACAATGGTGATTATACCTATAATTGCAATGAAAATACCAATTCTAAAGTCTTTTAAATAATCGATCATAACTTTTATTTTAAAAAAAATCCAAAAAGCAATTGTTTAAATGTGCTTTTGGGGTTTTATAATTTGCTACCAGTCAGGTTAAGTTTTAAAGCCCCACAAAGTCATCACTTTTAGGAAAAATACTCAATGCCTGTATAGCAATTTCAGGAGTTGGAGAAGCTAATTTTCTTAGTTTTGTGTCCATCCAGGCGCCATCAACAGTAATAACGGCACAAAGTGTATCGTCTTCTCTTCTAAACTCGTGAATGATTGACCAGCGTGAAGCATCAGCTTTCATTTTTGAAGTTTTGGTGTGTATGAATATCTTGTCAGAAAGTTTTAATTCTTTTCTGAAAATACATTCTTCTCTAAACAAAACAGGTCCAAAACCTTGTGTTTGCATTACTTTTAAAGTTAAACCCAGTTCTTCGAGGATTTCGATACGATGTTGCGCGCCAAAATCGTAATAAGCGCTATGACGAACGTGAAAATTTGGATCAAGATCAGACCAGCGAAAAGATAATTCTTTAGTAAATGAAGCCATTTTGTATTTCTAATTTTAATGAGAAACCGAAATTACGAATAAAAATGGAAACTGTTTATCAGAAATTCAAAGTCTTGTTTGATGAAGCTGATTACTAACCTCTGTGTGAATAAATTTAAATTGTTGAAATGAAATTTGCCTGAAAAATTGAGAGCTTCCTATTTCTAAGCTTTCCAGATAGCGGGAAATAGCTCCTTAATAATGACATGTGAAATGGTATTCTGGCACGGGTGTCAGGTTTGAAAAATGTCATGTTGTCAGATGATTATTAGTGTGCCAATATGAAAACTGACAATTTACTTTGGTTTTTTATATTGGCACAAAGATTGACTTATGCCACCTGAGTTATAAAATTAAATCAAAAATTAAATATATAAAAAATGGGTAAAATAATCGGAATTGACTTAGGTACGACGAACTCTTGTGTTTCTGTAATGGAAGGTAACGAAGCAGTTGTTATCCCTAACGCAGAAGGAAAAAGAACTACACCATCTATCATCGCTTTTGTTGAAGGTGGAGAAATTAAAGTGGGTGATCCTGCAAAAAGACAAGCAGTAACGAATCCTACAAAAACGATTGCTTCTATTAAACGTTTTATGGGACACACTTTTGCTGAAACTCAGGATGAGGCAAAAAGAGTTCCTTACAGTGTTGTAAAAGGTGACAACAATACGCCACGTGTGGATATTGACGGTCGTTTATATACAGCTCAGGAGTTGTCTGCAATGACACTTCAAAAAATGAAAAAAACTGCTGAAGACTATTTAGGTCAAACAGTTACTGAGGCAGTTATTACTGTTCCTGCTTACTTTAACGATGCGCAACGTCAGGCTACAAAAGAAGCTGGTGAAATCGCTGGTCTTAAAGTTATGCGTATCATCAACGAGCCAACTGCTGCTGCACTTGCTTACGGATTAGATAAAAAAGGAACTGATCAAAAAATTGCTGTTTACGATTTAGGTGGAGGTACTTTTGATATCTCTGTTCTTGAATTAGGAGACGGTGTATTTGAAGTATTATCTACAAACGGTGATACTCACTTAGGTGGAGATGATTTTGACCAGGTTATTATTGACTGGTTAGCTGACGAATTTAAAACTGAAGAAGGTATTGATTTACGTTTAGATCCAATGTCATTACAGCGTTTGAAAGAAGCTGCTGAGAAAGCTAAGATTGAATTATCATCTTCTGCTGAAACTGAAATCAACTTACCTTACGTAACAGCTACTGCTTCTGGACCAAAACACTTAGTGAAAAAATTATCTAGAGCTAAATTTGAGCAATTATCTGATACTTTAGTAAAACGTTCTATGGAGCCAGTTGCTAAAGCATTAAAAGATGCAGGTTTATCTACATCTGATATCGACGAAGTAATCCTTGTTGGAGGTTCTACTCGTATGCCAAGAATTGCTGACGAAGTTGAAAAATTCTTTGGTAAAAAAGCATCTAAAGGTGTTAACCCTGATGAGGTTGTTGCTATTGGAGCTGCTATTCAAGGTGGAGTTTTATCTGGAGATGTAAAAGATGTATTGTTACTTGACGTAACACCTCTTTCTTTAGGTATCGAAACTATGGGTGGTGTATTGACTAAATTAATCGAGTCTAACACAACTATCCCAACTAAAAAATCTCAAGTATTCTCTACTGCTGCTGATTCTCAACCATCTGTTGAAATCCACGTATTGCAAGGAGAAAGAGCTATGGCTGCTGATAACAAAACTATCGGTCGTTTCCACTTAGATGGTATTCCACCAGCGCCAAGAGGAGTTCCTCAAATCGAAGTAACTTTCGATATCGATGCTAATGGTATCATCAAAGTTTCTGCAACTGATAAAGGAACAGGAAAATCTCACGATATCCGTATCGAAGCTTCTTCTGGATTAACAGCTGAAGAAATCGAAAAAATGAAAAAAGATGCAGAAGCTAATGCTGATGCTGACAGAATCGCAAAAGAAAGAGCTGAGAAATTGAACGAAGCTGATAGTACTATTTTCCAAACTGAAAGTCAATTGAAAGAATTGGGAGATAAACTTACAGATGAGCACAAAACGGCTATCGAATATGCTTTAACTGAATTGAGAATGGCTCACCAATCTCAAGATCTTGATGCAATCCAAAAAGGATTAGACAATGTAAATGCAGCTTGGAAAACAGCTACAGAAGCAATGTACGCTCAAGGTGGTGAACAAGGTCAACAAGCTGCTCCGCAACAAGAACAAGCTGGAGACAATGTTGAAGACGTTGAATTCGAAGAAGTAAAATAATTCTTCTTTAACAATAATGAAAAACCGAGTCAGAAATGACTCGGTTTTTTTATGCGTTTAATTTAAAATCACTTAATAGCAATAAGTTGATAAGGTGACGATGTAAAGGGTTTTGTATGAAAAACTTTCCTAAATGAGGTTTTCCGGAAAGTTATCGTTTGATTTTACTTTAGTTTTGATAAAAATTAACGTAAAACAAATACCACCAATGAAAAAAATCTCAAATCTGGGGTTAGTCTTTCTAATAATTTTATTTGTAGGATGCAGTAAGGAAGATAATATTAATGATGCTGCTAAAACAACACTTAGTAAGATTCCTGCTGTTGAAACAGGAATACATCTATGCACAGAAATGGATTTATTAAATAATAAAAATAAAGAAACTTCTAAAGCAAATGGAGCAATAATTACTGCTATCAAATGGGATGCAGGACAAACAATTCGTATTAAGTTCTTAAATGGAGATTCTTTCCTTCAAGAAAAAGTGAAGCAATTTGCTAATGAATGGATGAGTTACGCAAATCTTAGTTTTGAATATGTACTTCCTAATGAAGACGCGGATGTAAAAATTGCTTTTAAATGGAATGGTGATGTCGGATCATGGTCTTATTTTAGGTAAAGATTGTCGATCAATTAGTCAAAATTCACCTTCAATGAACTTTAGCTGGTTTAGTTCAGCTACTTCTGATGCTGAATTTAGTAGAACTATAAAGCATGAATTTGGTCATTTAATAGGGTTAATACACGAACACCAAAATCCGACGGCTAACATTCAATGGGATAAACCAAAAGTTTATGCATATTATGCTCAACAAGGTTGGGGTTCGTTACAAGTTGATAATAATATTTTTCTAAAATATTCTACTTCAGTAACTAACTATTCTAATTACGATAGTTTTTCAATCATGCATTACCCTATAGATGCTTCTTTGACTACTGATGGTTATAGTGTTGGTTGGAATAATATTTTATCAATTAGAGATAAGTTTTTTATAAACGGAATATACCCTTCTTCTATCAAATCGAGTTTAAAAGCAGGTGAAACCTTGTTTACAGGGAGGTATTTATCATCACCCAATGGAAGGTATTTTCTTAAAATGGAACCCAATGGAGGCTTAGTTGTTTTTGATAATAATTTATCATCTGTTATTTGGAAAACTAGAATAATTTCAAATATGTCTACACACTATCTTTCATATACAAGTACGTGTACCTTGGATTTGGATGGAAATTTGGTTTTGAGATTATGGGGGTATTATGCCAATACAAGCAGTATTTATTGGAATAGTAATACTTCCGGTAATAATGGGGCTGTTTTAAATATGCAAGATGATGGTAAACTTGTAATTTCTTTAAATGGAGTTGCTAAATGGTCTTCTAACTAGATTTCTTCTTCTTTAGTTATTATAAAAAAAACGAGTCATTCTAAATTGCCCCCGAAAAGTCAGGTATTATTTGGGGGTATTTTTGTGGAAAGAAAAGCCAAATGCAATTATAAATTTTAAACTTCGGTATGTAAATGATGTTAAAAAAAAGTATTATATCAATAACTATTATTCTTTCAATATCTCATAATCTTCCCATCAAAATGACAATTGTCATTTCCTTTTCGGATTCTTTTTCGTAATATTACTATTGTAAATATTTTTGAATGAGAAAGATAAAATACAAGAAAGGACGCAAGCTGCAACACATTACTTTAGAATACACAGGAACGCATAAAGAGCATGAAACAGAGATGCAGCTTTTTGTATATAATGATAACGATGTTGTTGAATATGATAAGTTTACAGTAGCAGCATTAAATTCTTGTTTTGATTACACAAAAAATAACTGGCTCAATGTTCATGGCTTAAATGACATTGGTTTGCTTAAAACAATTGGAGAACATTTTAAGTTAGATGATTTTTTGTTAGCCGATATTTTAAATACAACCAAACGAACCAAGCTTGAAGAGCAGCAGGACATTTTATTTTTTAATATAAAATCGCTGTTGCCTTCTGAATATTCAGACAATATCAGCGTTGAGCAAATTAGTTTTATCCTGAAGAACGGGATCTTATTCTCGTTTCAGGAAAAACGAAGTGATTTTTTTACTCACATCCGTGAACGGCTTCGCACACATGCAGGTATCGTAAGAACCAAAAAAGTAGATTATTTGCTCTATTTATTATTAGATGCGATAATCGAAAACTTTTATATTACGATAGAAGATGAAGAAGAAAAGATTGAAGAATTAATTAATCTTACTAAAAAAGGGGCTGATCCAGTAATATTAGAAAAGATTGAAAATCACCGGGATAATTTTAATTTCTTAAAACGTTCTATAGTTCCGCTTCGGGATTCCTTGTATTATTTAAAAACCATTAAAGACGATGATACAAGCAATCTAATTCAAAAAGACACCTTTAATTTTTTCATTCGACTGCATCAAAAAAGTTTAGAGCTTTTAGAACAAATCGAATCTGATATGAGTTCATTAGAAAGTGCTTCTAACTTTTATTTCTCAGAACAAAGCCGAAAAATGAATGAGATTATGAAAACCCTTACGATTATCTCAGCCATATTTATTCCGCTTACTTTTATTGTGGGTGTGTACGGAATGAATTTTGAGAATATGCCAGAACTTAAATATAAATATGGCTATCATAGTGTTATGATCGCGATGGTTTTTCTGGTCGTAGCATTGATCATCTATTTCAAAAAGAGACGTTGGTTTTAACGTTTATTTATCTATAAAAAATACTATTTACACGACATTTGTTTAGTTTCAAAATATAAATTATGAGTAAAGCAATATATATTGCCACAAGCGATCAAAATAGCGGAAAATCGATTATTACACTCGGTTTAATGAGTATTCTGATTGGTAAAACGGCAAGAGTAGGATATTTTAGGCCTATAGTGGAGGATTTTGTTGATGGAGAATTAGATAATCATATCGAAACAGTTCTCTCTTATTTTAATCTTGATATTAAATTTGAAGATGCCTTTGCGATCACAAAAAGCAAATTAATCAAAAAGAAAAATAAAGGAAAAATAGGCGAAGTTTTAGACTTAATTATTGAAAAATATAAAAAACTCGAAGAACGTTTTGATTTTGTTTTAGTCGAAGGTACAAGCTTTACAGGAGAAGGAACTTCCATCGAATTAGATTTGAATGTTTTGATTGCAAAAAACCTCGGGATTCCAACCATAATTATAGGTTCCGGAGTGGGGAAAACTTTAGAAGAATTAGTAGACAGCCTGTATTTGGTTTATGATTCATTTAAGGTAAAAGAAGTTGAGGTTTTATCTGTTTTTGCCAATAAAGTACAGCCGGAAAATATCGAACTGGTAACTAAAAGTCTTCAGAAAAGTTTACCCGAAAGTGTATTGATTAATACAATTCCGCTGATTTCGAGTTTAAACAATCCAACCATGCAGGAAATTGTAAATGAACTGGATGCCAAGGTTTTGTTTGGAGAAAATTATCTAAATAATGAAATTGGGCATTTTAGCGTTGGAGCGATGCAACTGCACAACTATTTGGTTCATTTGCATGATAATGCACTGGTGATTACTCCCGGTGATCGCTCTGATATTATTTTAGGCGCTTTGCAGGCCAATGAATCTGCTAATTATCCCACAATATCAGGAATTATCCTAACAGGAAATATCGTCCCTGAAGAAAGTATTTTAAAGCTTATCGAAGGGCTTTCTGCCATTGTTCCGATAATTGCGGTTGATGGCGGAACGTATCATATTACCAACAGAATTGGCGCAATAAAATCTGAAATTTATGCCAACAACACTCATAAAATAGAAACATCTATCAGTACTTTTGAAAAATACGTACAAATAGATGCTTTATCAGAGCGCCTCATCACTTTTGTAGCCGAAGGTATGACACCAAAAATGTTTCAGTACAATATGGTTAAAAGAGCCAGACAGCATCGTAAACATATTGTTTTACCCGAAGGAAATGATGACAGAATCATTATTGCGGCTTCAAGGCTTTTGGCGATGGATGTTGTTGATATTTCGATTATTGGAGACAAAAAACAAATCGAAAGTAAGGTGACTGAATTAGGGATTTTACTGGATTTTTCTAAAGTAAATATCATTAACCCGATTGAATCACCAAATTATGAAGATTATGCGAATACCTATTACGAGCTCCGAAAAGCAAAAAATGTAAGCATAACAATGGCAAGAGATTTAATGGAAGACGTTTCGTATTTCGGTACGATGATGGTATACAAAGGTCATGCTGACGGAATGGTTTCGGGTGCTGCTCATACCACACAGCATACTATTTTGCCTGCTTTGCAATTTATTAAAACCAAGCCTAATTCATCTGTGGTTTCGTCTGTATTTTTTATGTGTTTAGAAGATCGTGTTTCAGTATTTGGAGACTGTGCGATTAATCCAAACCCAACAGCAGAACAATTGGCAGAAATCGCGATTTCGTCAGCCGATTCCAGTTCAGCTTTCGGAATTGAACCTAAAATAGCGATGCTTTCGTATTCTTCAGGATCATCCGGAAAAGGAGATGAGGTTGAAAAAGTTCGTACCGCAACAGAAATTGTAAAACAAAAACGTCCGGATTTAAAAATTGAAGGGCCAATTCAATACGATGCCGCGGTAGATCGTGCCGTTGGGAAAAGCAAAATGCCGGATTCTGAAGTAGCCGGCCAGGCGAGTGTACTTATTTTTCCGGATTTAAATACAGGAAATAATACATACAAAGCGGTACAAAGAGAAACCGGTGCTTTGGCCATTGGTCCTATGTTGCAAGGTTTAAATAAACCAGTAAACGATTTAAGCCGTGGCTGTACTGTAGATGATATTATCAATACAGTTGTCATTACAGCAATTCAGGCTCAGGGACTTTAGTTAATTAAAAAAAATGTCTGGCTGAGCGTAATTGGAGCCTTTTTTGCGTAATGAGCCTTCGACTACGCTCAGGATAACATAAAGTTAAAATGAAAACAACTCAGCAATTTAGAACCTTAGTGTCTTAGCAACTTAAAAAAAATGAAAATATTAATAATAAACTCAGGAAGTTCATCTATAAAATATCAATTAATGATCATGCCAACAAACGAAGTAATTTGTTCAGGTATGATTGATAGAATTGGACTGGAAACTTCGAATGTATCATTTAAGACCGCATCCAATACAATTGAAGAAACGCTGCCTATTCCAACTCATAAAGTTGGATTGCAAAAAGTAGCCAATATGCTTTTAGACGCAGAAAAAGGTGTTATAAAATCGACTTCAGAAATTGCGGCAGTTGGGCATCGTGTGGTGCATGGCGGCAGCGATTTTAGCAATACAGTAAAAATTGATGAAAAGGTAAAAGCAAAAATCAAACAACTTTTTGAATTGGCGTCTTTGCATAATCCTGCTAATTTAGAAGGTATTAATGTGGCTGAAGAAATTTTTGGTTCAGCTGAGCAAATTGCTGTTTTTGACACTGCTTTTCATCAAACCATGCCTGAAATAGCCTATAAATATGCCATTCCAAACTATCTTCTTACAGAAAATAAAGTGCGTGTTTACGGTTTTCATGGTACAAGCCACAAATATGTTTCTGAAAAAGCAATTGCCTTTTTGGAGCATAACTCTAAAATTATAACAATTCATCTAGGAAACGGCTGCAGTATGGCCGCTATTAAAGACGGAAAATGTATAGACACTACAATGGGCTTTTCGCCATCAAATGGCTTAATAATGGGAACGCGTTCCGGCGATATTGATCAGTCTATTGTTTTTTATATGATCAAAAATTTAGGTTATACGCCAGATGAAGTAAACGCTATTTTGTTGAAACAAAGCGGAATGCTTGGGCTTACAGGTTATAGTGATTTACGCGATATTGAATCAGAAGCAGAAAAAGGAAATGCCGATTGTCAGTTGGCTTTATTAATGAATGCTTACAGAATCAAAAAAACGATTGGTTCTTATACAGCTGCATTAAACGGATTAGATGCTATTGTTTTTACAGCCGGAATTGGCGAAAATTCATCGCACATGCGCAAATTAGTATGTACGGATATGGAGTATTTTGGAATTGATTTAGATGATCAAAAGAATCAGATTCGCTCTAAAGAAATTAGAGAAATCAGTAAACCGGATTCGGGAGCAAAAGTTTTGGTTATACCAACAGATGAAGAATACGAAATTGCAAATCAGGTTTATCATTTGCTTCACGTCTGATTTACTTTTAAAAATTGATAAAAATGAAAACACTAATAGCATTGCTGTTATTTTTAATCTTTCTTTTTCTTTCGTTGATTCATTTTTATTGGGGACTTGGGGGAAAATGGGGGAGTAAATCGGTTTATCCAACAAAAGACGATAGTGTACCGCCAGTTATGCCGGGACCAATTCCTACTTTTATTGTAGCCATTGGATTACTTGGTTTTGGTCTTTTTTATCTCATAAAATATGGATTTGTGCATGTAGTTTTGCCGGAACGTATAGATAAATATGGTTTTTGGATAATAGCAATTATTTTTATTATAAGAGCTATTGGAGATTTTGCTTATATTGGTTTCTTTAAGAAGTATAAAAATACCCGATTTGCAGTTCATGATACGAAGTATTATTCTCCTCTTTGTTTATTAATTGCATTACTAACATTCTTATTACAGGTGATATAACCATGACCTTTATAAAGTATATGATAAAAAAGCTGCTCATTCGAGGAGCTTTTTTACTTTTTAAAAATTAAATATTTGTCAGTACCTTTGGTACATAAATCTAAATATCTTGAAATCGATACTTTTAAAATCAGTTTTCTTCTTTTTTATCGCTTTACAGATTCAGGCACAAGAATTACTTCCCTTTGTAGAAAACTATAATAAATCAGATTATCAGGGCGATAATCAAATCTGGAATGTGGCTCAGGGTAATGATAAAGCAATGTATTTCGCTAATAATCATTATTTGTTGCGATATGACGGAGTAGTGTGGGAAAAATATTCTCTGCCTAATAAAACCATTATTCGTTCTATTTTAATCGAAGGAGATCGTATTTATTCCGGTTCATACAAAGAATTTGGTTATTGGTTTATAGAAAACGGCAAAATGAAATATGTCTCGATTACCAAAAATCTGAGACTATTTGATGAAAAAGATAATGAGGAAATCTGGAAAATATTCAGATTTAATGGGGCGTTATATTTTCAGTCCTTTAATGATGTTTTTATTTATGATGGAAAACACATTAAAAAAATCAAGTTTCCATTTTTAATTTCCTATTGTTTTGTCGTAGACAGTAATCTTTATGTAGCATCAGTAAACAAAGGACTTTTCAGGATGAATGGTTCAAAAATTTCAAGCCCTAAAGGCTGGGAGATTCTAAAAAACACTGTTGTTCATGCTATCGAGAAATACAAAGGCAAGACGTATATTTTTACACAAAAAAAAGGAATTTTTATTGCTGAAAAAGCAGGTTTAGTCCAATGGAATAATCCGTTAAATGAAACATTAAAAGCAAACGGAATTAATGTTGCCAAATTTATTAAAAACAATAAGCTGGTTGTAGGTACTGGAAACAAAGGTGTTTACATTTATGATTTCAATACAGAAACCTATAAAAACATCGACCGGAATAATGTTCTCATGAACAATTCGGTTTTATGTATTGGTTTTGATAAAGAAGAAGATTTATGGCTTGGTCTGGATAACGGAATAGCACATGTCGAAATAAATTCGCCAATTTCGTTTTTTTACGATAACTCAGGAATTTTAGGTTCTGTTTATTCTGTAGCAACAACAAATAAAGGATATTTAATTGCTTCAAATCACGGAATTTTTGAGTTCAATTCCGGAAATTTCAAAATGCTGCCTAACACACAAGGTCAGGGATGGAATATTACAAAAATTGGAAACAAATATATCATTGGTCATAACGATGGAACTTTTTGTTATGAAAATGGTGTATTGTCAAAAATTAATAATGTAAGTGGAGGTTGGAATCTTTCAAAGAGTATTATTAACGATACCTATTTTCAGTCAACTTACAGCGGAATCTTAGTATATGATGATGTTTCAAAGCTGACCGAGAACAAAATGATCAATGATCTTTCGAAACCTATAAAATATGTAGCCCAGAATAAAAAGAATGAAATTTGGGCAGCAGATAATTATCGCGGATTATACAGAGTTCAGTTTGATGATAATTATAAAACTAAAAAAATAGAAAATATTACCCAGCAGAGTAAAATCAAAAATGATTTTGGTGTTAAGATTTTCGAATTTAGAAACGAAATACTTTTTCTGATTAACAATGTCTGGTACACCTTTAATTCTATTTCAAATAAATTAGAAGAAAATGAACTTTTTAATAGCAATTTTAAAAATATATCTGATGTCGTAGCAATCGATCAGGATCATTTTATAGTGCTTCAGGAAGGAATCTTATATCATATATATGCCCATGACAATAAATTTGTGTGGAATATTATTCAGGAGAAATATTATAAAGGAAAATTGATTAATGAAAACCTTAGGATTTTCAGAAGTCAGAACCATTATTTAATGAATCTGGATGATGGATTTATTTCGCTTCAGTTAGAATATCAAAATAAGCAAAATGAAGGCGTTAGAGTAGAAGCGTATAATAATGATGAGTTATTGTTAAACGATGAAAAAATAAAACACAATACAGAACTTAGGATAAATGTTATTTCAGGAATTTATGGTGCCAGTAAGCCAAATTTATTCTATCAGATTAATAAAGGCAAAAACTATATTCCAATTTCAAATGGAGCTATCGTTTTGAACAACATGAGCAGCGGTTATCATTCTGTTGTAATTTTTAAGCATGATGGTGCTAATTACGACAAGGTTTCGAGTTTTGATTTTAAAGTTGCCCAGCCCTGGTATTTTTCTTTCTGGATGATTTTGCTCTATCTATTAGTAATTGGAGCAGTACTTTTCTTTTATTATAAATGGAATAAACTTCGATACATGCAAAAACTCAAATTGCAGGCCGAAGAATTAAAACACCAGCGCGAGATTCTGGAAATGGAACTGAAAGCAGAAAATGAACTCAATCTTCAGGAATATGAAAAGCATATTTTAGAGCTTGAGCTGCAGACCAAATCATCAGAAGTTGCCGGAAAATCATTGTCGATTGCCAAGCAAAGTGAAATGATCGATAATATTCAAAACATTTTAGATTCGGAAAAAGATTTTAATAAGCTAAAAAGTGAAATTAAAAAAGCAATTAAGATCAACGAAGTGAATAAACACGAATGGGAAATTTTTGAAACCAATTTAAATCAGATTCACAATGAGTTTATTATTAACCTTTCTAAAAAGTTCCCTAACCTTACTCCAAAGGATATAAAATTGTGTGTTTATTTAAAAATGAACCTTTCATCTAAGGAAATTGCCCCAATGATGAATATCTCTTTTAGAGGTGTAGAGTTACACAGATATCGTCTAAGAAAGAAATTAAACCTTACTCAGGACGAAAACCTCTCAAAATTTTTATTAAGTGTGTAAGATTTGTATTTGTTTTTTAAAGATATTATATTTTTATATATGTTTTTTTATATAATTCCAATACATCATTACTACATCATAACGTTTTGTTAATAAAATAAAATTAACATTTATACTCTTGATAATCAGTAATATATATCCTTTTTTTAACATAATGATGTAGCTATGTAGTAGTGCTATTTGATGTACTACAACGTTGTAATTGTTTAATTTGGCTCTACTAACTTAAACGATTACAAACTGTATGAAAAATTTTATTTTTAGCTTTTTAGCACTTTTGCTATTGCCAGCTTACATGTCTGGTCAGGCAATTAAAGGAAAAGTAGTAGACAGTAGTGGAATGGGAATTCCGGGGGCAGTAGTTGCTGCTTCAAATTCCAGAACTTCTACTGATGCTGATTTCGACGGAAATTTTACAATTAATGCCAAAGAGGGTGAGATCTTAAAGGTCTCAATGTTGGGTTTCGATGCTGTATCTGTTGCAGCTACAAAAACTCCAATGACTATTACATTAAAAGAAGCAGGAGATACTGCCTTAAAAGAAGTAGTTGTTATTGGTTACGGAACCAGAAAAAAAATTGACAATACTTCAGCAATTACTTCATTAAAGGCCGAAGATGTTACAAGAACAAAGGTATTAAATGCTTCTCAGGCTATTCAGGGCAAGGCTGCCGGGGTTCAGGTAACTTCTTCAGATGCTCCGGGAAGTACTCCTTCTGTGGTTATTAGAGGTTTAGGTACAGCTTTAGGAGGAAGAAATCCTTTATATATTGTTGATGGTATGCCTACAGAAAATATCAATAATATTAATACAAACGATATTACATCGTATGAAATTCTTAAAGATGCTTCATCTCTAGCTATTTATGGTACAAGAGCTGCAAACGGGGTTATCATTATTACTACTAAAAAAGGTAAAGGAGATAAAATTTCTGTAGAGGTAGAAAGCTTTGGTGGTATTAGAACACCGCTAAAGAGAGTAAAAATGGCAGATGCTAATCAATATGCAAGTTATTCTAATGCTTCTTTAGGAACAAACAAATTCTCTACAAACCAACCTGTTAATACAAATTGGTTTGATGAAATCACAAGAACAGGAACTTACACTCAAAACAACATTTCTATTTCTGGTGCTTCAGAAAATGTTAAATACTTTTTTAGTGCAGGTAATTATCAGGAAAAAGCGATTCTTAATGGTTTAGATTACAGCCGTACAAGTTTTAGAAACAATAATGAATTTAAACTTTCTAAAAAAATTACTTTAAATCAGAACTTTAGCTTTACATCGGCTAATTCTACTCCAAAACCATTAAGCGCATTTACAAATGCATACAAACAGTCACCAATTGTCCCTGTTCGTTTTGCAAATGGTCAGTATGGTGCGCCTTTTGCAGATGCAAACGGAGTGGCAAGCCCAACAGGTACTTCATTTAACAATGTTGGTAATCCTGTATCACAATTAGATTTTTACAACGAACAACAAAGAAGTATTACTCTTCAGGGTGGTTTGAAATTAGATTATGAAATTTTAGATGGTTTAAAGTTTACTTCACAATTTAATGGTGAATATTATACTTGGAAAAATTATAATTTTGAGGATACTAAAAATGTTTGGTTAGCAGCTAATCCAACTCGTAAAGACGGAGATTATTCAACTACTGATCCTATCAATTTATTGACTAGAGGAAGAGAGCAGTATTTTAACTGGAACTTGTCTAACTATTTAACTTATAATAAAGTATTTGCCAGAATTCATGACGTTGAATTAACAGCAGGTATTGAAACTTCTGTAAAAGGTCCAAGAGAAAAATTAGTCATTACAAGAAAAAATGTAAGTCCTGATTCTAACTATTGGTCCTTATATAATGCAACTGATGCAAAAGGTGTAGATTATTCTGGTACTGTTACAAATTTACAAGATATTGTATTCAACGAAAGTAAATTAGCTTCATATTTTGGACGTTTTCAATACAAATTAATGGACAGATACTTAGTAACTGGAACTATTAGACGTGACGGATCTTCAAACTTTGCAAAAGATTACCGTTGGGGAACTTTCCCATCTGTAGGTCTTGGATGGATTATGACTAAAGAAAATTTCTTGTCAGATGTTAAAGGAGTTGATTTAATCAAATTAAGAGGAAGCTGGGGTAAATTGGGTAACCAAAATGTACCATTAAACTCTCAAAGTTATAATTCTGGATTAAATAGTTATTTAGGAGGTTCAATCTTATATGAAGGAACAAGTATCACGTCTCAAATTGACCCTACTCTAACATGGGAAATTACTGAAGAGTCTTCTGCAGGTGTAGATTTCGAATTTTTAGGCAGCAGATTAAAAGGATCATTTGATGTTTATAACAAAAATACAGATAACGTAATTTTATATGTAAAACCTTATCCAACTTCTGGAATTACAACTGCTTCTCCTTCTCATGTTGGTGAAGTTTCAAACAAAGGTTATGAAATCTCTTTACGTTGGGATGATAAAATTACTGAGGATTTAAGCTACTGGGTTGGAGGTAACTTCTCTCACAACAAAAATGAGCTTACGGGCTTAAAAGATGTTTCATTATCTCAGGTTATTGGAGGTAATTTAGGAAACGGTCAAGACACTAAATTGTTATACAACAATTCGGTTGGACAGCCATTAGGTAGTTTTTACCTTTATGAGTATGCAGGTGTAGATCCGGCAAATGGAAATATGCTTTATTATAATGCTTCAGGTGCTAAAGTGACTCAGGATGCTTTATCAGCAACAGCTGATAAAAAATATGTAGGTTCAATTTTACCAAAAGCTAACTACGGAATTTCTTTAGGATTGGTTTACAAAAACATTGATTTCTCTGTTGATGGATATGGTACTGGTGGAGCAAAAGTATACAATGGTAAAAAAGCACAACGTTTTGGAGGAGAAAACATCGAAGCTTCTATGACAAATGATTATTGGACACCAACAAATACAACATCACCAAATCCAAGACCATTTAATACTGTTCCTGTTGCTTCAACTTATTACATGGAATCTGCAGATTTTTTCAGAATCAACAACATCACTTTAGGATACAAACTACCTCTTAGAGAAGATCAATTTATTAGTTCTTGCAGAATTTATCTTAATGCAATCAACCCGTTTATTACACAGAAATTTTCAGGTTTCTCTCCTGAGTTAAATGGAGATGGTAATCCTTACGGAACACAAGGTGTTGAATTGGATGCTTACCCAACATTAAGATCATTTGTAATTGGTGCTAATTTAAAATTTTAATATTATGAAAAAGATATATATATCAATCTTCGTGTTATCGGCATTTACTTTTACAGGATGTGCTGATGATTACCTAGATGTTAAACAAACTGAGACTATCTCTACAGATGATATCGAATTGTTTAACAATGACAACGGTGCAAAAACGTTTGTCACCTCAATTTACAGTAAATTTTTAGACTGGGATATGAGTTCATTTGGATGGATTGGATTAGCAAGTATTACATCTGATGATGCAGACAAAGGTTCAACTCCAAGTGATACTGGTACAGATAAAGATGTTTTAGATGCCTTAACTTACAACGCATCAAATCCATCTGCTGAAAGTACATTTAATGCAAACTACGACGGGATCAACAGATGTAATCAGGCATTAGCGATTCTTCCTAAATTGGATAAAGCTAATCCTGCATTAAGAGAAAGATTAATGGGTGAAGCAAAATTTTTAAGAGCTTTCATGTACTTTACTTTAGTGAAATGTTATGGAGGCGTGCCAATTGTAGATCACATATCTAGTATTCCATTATCTGCAGAAGATAAAGCAATGCAGTTAACTCGTAAAACAGCTCCCGAAGTTTATGCTTTTATAGAAAAAGATTTGACTGAAGCTGCTGCAGTTTTGCCTAATAAATCGCAATATGCATCAGATGAAAAAGCCAGAGCTTCAAAAGGAGCAGCATACGCTTTATTGGCAAAAGTAAACTTGTATCAGAAAAAATGGCAGAAAGTAATAGACAATTGTAATCTGGTTACTGGTTATGTTATTTCTCCTGACTATGCTAAAATGTTTAGACTAGAAGGAGAAAATGATGGAGAATCTATTTTTGAAATTAATGGTGTTGGTTCTGTACCTGCTCGTGGAATTCAAGGATATTCTAATACTCAGGGTGTTCGTGATGCATGGGGATGGGGCTTCAATCAGCCTTCTCAAAGTTTAGTAAATGCTTATGAAGCTGGAGATGTTAGAAAAGATGCAACAATTATTTTTAGAGGTACAACTTTATATGATGGAAGAGTAATTCCTGTGATAAGTGCAGACGATCCTAATCCAAGATATAATTTCAAAGCTTATTCTTCTGCCTTTACAAGTGCATGGGAAACAGATGCTAATATTAAATATTTAAGATACGCTGAAGTATTATTAATGAAAGCTGAGGCTTTAAATGAATTAGGTCAGACTTCAGATGCTATTCCATTGTTGAACGTAATTAGACACAGAGCTGGTTTAGGCGATACTCCGGCAACTTCTCAGGCAGCAGTTAGAACAGCAATCTGGAAAGAAAGAAGAGTTGAATTAGCTTTTGAATTTGACAGATTCTTTGACTTAGTTAGAACTGGTCAAGCCAAAGATGCTTTTGCTGCTGATAAGAGTGCAGCTTTCCCTAATGGAAAAGTATTTACAGTAGGTAAAAACGAATTGTTCCCAATTCCGTCATCATTCCTTTTAATAGCTGAAGGAATGTCTTCTCAAAATCCAGGCTATAATTAATATTCTTATTATCACTTCCTTCTAGTTTCTGGAAGGAAGTGATTATTTATTACAACCTCAAAAAAATTGAAAATGGTTCGATTTTCTCTTCTATTTTTATCACTTACTTTTTTTAACTGTAGCACTACCAATGTAGATAAGCAAAAAGAAACGGTATCAACTGAAATTAAATTATCAGATGATCAGCTTTTGGCAGCAGTGCAAAAACAAACTTTTAAATACTTCTGGGATTATGCTGAACCAAATTCAGGATTAGCCAGAGAACGTTACCATCCTGACGGAAATTATCCTGAAAATGATGCACATATTGTAACAACTGGAGGTTCCGGTTTTGGATTAATGGCAATCGTTTCCGGAATATCTCAAGGATACATTACAAAAGCACAAGGAGTTGAAAGACTAAACAAAATTGCTGACTTTTTAGGCAAAGCAGATCGTTTTCACGGAGCATGGTCTCATTGGATCGACGGAAATACAGGAAAAGTAAAACCTTTTGGAACCAAGGATAATGGTGGAGACTTAGTCGAAACCTCATTTTTGGTTGCAGGAATGATTACAGTTCGTGAATATCTAAAAGATGGTTCTGAAAAAGAGAAAGCCGTTGCTCAAAAATACGATGCACTTTGGAAAGGAGTAGACTGGCAATGGTACACAAACAATAAAAATGTATTGTATTGGCACTGGTCACCAACTTACGATTGGCAAATGAACTTTCCGCTAGAAGGATATAATGAATGTTTGATTACCTACATTATGGCAGCTTCTTCACCAACACATACAATCGATCCAAAAGTATATCACCAAGGCTGGGCGAGAAGTGGCGGAATTGTTTCATCAAAAACAAAATATAATATTCCGCTTATTTTAAAACATAATGGAGCAGAAGATTTTGGCGGGCCTTTATTTTGGGCGCATTATTCTTATGTTGGACTTGATCCAAATCAATTAACAGACAAATATGCTAATTATTGGGATCTGAATGTAAATCAGGTGAAAATTGATTATGAATATTGTGTAGAGAATCCTAAGAAATTTGGAAGTTATGGACCTGATTATTGGGGATTAACAGCTTCTTATTCCAGAAATCCTGACGGATCAATAGGCTACAACGCGCACTTTCCAACTAATGATGTTGGTGTTATATCTCCAACAGGAGCAATAAGTTCAATTGTTTATACTCCAAAAGAATCAATGGCTCTAATACGTAATTTATACGAAAATCATAAAAAAGAAACCTGGGGAAATGCTGGTTTTTACGATGCACTTAGTTTGCAAAATAATTGGGTAGCAAAACGCTATTTGGCAATTGATCAGGGACCAGAAATAGTTATGATTGAAAATTACCGTACAGGTTTATTGTGGAAATTATTCATGAATGCGCCGGAAGTAAAACAAGGTTTAACAAAACTTGGATTTAAATCTGGAAAATATGGAATCTAAATGAAGCAAAAACTAACATTAATAGTGCTCTTATTTTCTGTATTAAGTTTTGCGCAAAGTGAAACAAACGGAAAAATAAAAACAGTTGTAATGGCTCATTATGAATTGGGTTATGCCTTGCACAAACCAGCCAATACAAAAGAGAAAAAGCCATTAATAGTGTTTATTTCAGGAGATGGAGAAAAAGGGACTGATATTGAGAAAGTAAAAATTCACGGACCCTTAAAATATCTAAAAAACCATGCATTGGATGCTTATGTATTGGCTCCACAATGCAAAGAAGATGAAAATTGGAGTATTGAATCTATTTATGAATTGATTTTAAAAATTCAGAAAGAAAACAAAATAGACTCCAACAGAATATATGTTACAGGTTTAAGTTCCGGAGGCTGGGCAGCATGGAATTTAGCACTTTCTTATCCTGATAAATTTGCGGCGTTAGTGCCAATTTCAGGTTTTGTTGATTTGATTGAGTTAGAAAGTGCCTGTAAAATTGCCAATATTCCAACCAGAATTTTTCACGGATTATTAGATGATGTGGTAAAAGTAGATTATGCCATAACCATTTACAAAGAGTTGAAAAAATGTAATGCCAAAGATGTTCAATTAACCATTTTTGATGATGCAGGACACGATAGCTGGACACGAGTTTACGACAATCCCGAAATTTATGACTGGATGTTTAAACAGATAAAAACGAATACGAACAAATAAATATAATAGAATGAAAAACAAATTAGTCTTACTTTTTTTAGGATGCGCTGTTTTGGGTTACGCTCAAAAAAAGACCACTAAAAATACAGTAAAAATTAAACCAAAATCAGAGTTTGTAGCAGAACTATTGTCGAAAATGACATTAGATGAAAAATTAGGGCAGCTTAATTTACCAACTTCTGGAGATATAACTACAGGACAGGCAAATAGTTCTGATGTGGCTAAAAAAATTGCTGAAGGTAAAGTTGGAGGTTTATTCAATATAAAATCTGTTCAAAAAATTAGAGAAGTACAAAAAATTGCTGTTGAAAAAAGCCGTTTAAAAATTCCGTTGATTTTTGGAATGGACGTTATTCATGGTTACGAAACCACATTCCCAATTCCGTTAGGATTATCTTGTACATGGGATATGGGACTAATCGAAAGAAGTGCCCAGATTGCAGCTCAGGAAGCAAGTGCTGACGGTATCAACTGGACATTCTCTCCAATGGTTGATATTTCCAGAGATCCTCGTTGGGGAAGAGTTTCTGAAGGTTCAGGAGAAGATCCGTACTTAGGAAGCCAAATTGCAAAAGCAATGGTAAATGGGTACCAACAGCATGATCTTTCAAAAAACAATTCTATTATGGCATGTGTAAAACACTTCGCTTTATACGGTGCGCCGGAAGCAGGACGTGATTACAACACCGTTGATATGAGCCATATCAGAATGTTTAATGATTATTTCCCGCCTTATAAAGCAGCTGTTGATGCCGGAGTAGGTTCAGTAATGGCATCTTTCAACGAAATTGACGGAATTCCTGCAACTGGAAATAAATGGTTAATGACTGATGTTTTAAGAAAACAATGGGGTTTTAAAGGTTTTGTTGTAACAGACTTTACTGGAATTCCTGAAATGATCGAACACGGAATGGGAGATTTACAAGCTGTTTCTGCTTTATCACTTAATGCTGGTGTTGAAATGGATATGGTTGGAGAAGGATTCTTAGGAACTTTGAAAAAATCATTAGAAGAGAAAAAAGTAACAATCGAAACAATCGATAATGCAGTAAAACTTATTCTTGAAGCAAAATACGATTTAGGATTATTTAGTGATCCTTATAAATATTGTGATGTAAACAGAGCAAAAACGGAAATTTTTACAGCAAGCAGCCGAAAAGAAGCAAGATCAATTTCTGCGCAATCATTGGTTTTATTAAAGAATCAAGGTCAGGTATTGCCTCTTAAAAAATCTGGAACTATCGCTTTAATCGGGCCATTGGCTGATGCTAAAGAAAACATGCCGGGAACATGGAGTGTAGCTACAAAAATGGAAAATGCTATTTCATTATTAGCAGGAATCAAAGAAGTAGCAGGACCTTCTGCAAAAGTATTATATGCTAAAGGAAGCAATTTAGATTATGATGAAACTTTTGAAACAAACGCAACAATGTTTGGTAAGACTTTACACCGTGATGGCCGTTCAAAAGAAGAATTATTGGCGGAAGCTTTAAAAGTGGCCAATCAATCAGATGTAATTGTTGCTGCACTTGGAGAATCTGCTGAAATGAGCGGAGAATCTAGCAGCCGTACAAATTTAGAAATTCCTCAGGCACAAAAAGATTTATTAAACGCCTTATTAAAAACAGGAAAACCAGTTGTTTTAGTATTATTTGATGGTCGTCCGTTAGTTATTAAAGAAGAAAATGAAACGGTTCCTGCTATTTTAAATGTTTGGTTTGCCGGTAGCGAAGCAGGTTATGCTATTGCAGATGTATTATTTGGAGATGTAAATCCTTCAGGTAAATTAACATCAACTTTCCCAAGAAGTGTTGGTCAATTGCCAATTTATTATGCACATAAAAATACTGGAAGACCACTTTCTAACACAGAAGGTAAATTCGAAAAATTCAGATCTAACTATATCGATGAAAGAAACGAGCCATTATTTCCATTTGGTTTTGGTTTAAGCTACACCACTTTTGAGTATTCAAACCTGAAGATTTCATCTGATAAAATGAATTTCAATGGAAAATTAAAAGTGACTGTTGATGTTGCTAATACAGGAAATTATGACGGAAAAGAAACTGTTCAGTTATATATCAGAGATTTAGTAGGTTCAGTAACAAGACCAGTTAGAGAATTGAAAAATTTCCAAAAAATAACACTTAAAAAAGGAGAAAAACAAACCGTGACTTTTGAAATTACAGTCGAAGATTTAAAATTTTATAATTCTGATCTACAATTCGTAGCAGAACCTGGACAGTTTGATGTTTTTGTAGGCGGAAGTTCAACTGCAGACAAGAAAGTTAGTTTTGAGTTAACTAAATAGTTGGTTTTATTGATTAGTAATTAGCCCTTCGTATGGTTAACGAAGGGCTTTTTTTAGCTTTTTAGTCTGATAAAATGCAGTAATTATTTACAATTTTTGTTGTCAGTCTTAGAAAAAAATAAATTTTAATTTCTACATAATGAATACAATGAAACCATTTACTGCATTTTTTTCGATGTTTGTACTAGTTGTTTTTTCATCTTGTACCGCCTCAAAAAATGGTATTGTAGCACATCGTGGTGCATGGAAAAAAAATAATTTGCCTGAAAATTCGATTGCATCATTAAAACATGCAATCGACTTAAAACTCGCAGGTTCAGAATTTGATGTCTGGAGAACAGCTGATGATTCACTCGTGATCAATCATGATGCACATTACAATAAGTTGCTTATCGAAGAAACCAAGTATGCCGACTTAATAAAGTTTAAACTCTCTAATGGAGAAAAGCTCCCAACTTTGTATGAGTACATTACAGAAGGCAAAAAAAATAATAAGCACACACTTTTAGTCTGCGAAATAAAACCTTCAGAGATAAGTAAAGAAAGAGGTAAAGAAACTGCGGTAAAAGCAGTTCAAAAAATAAAAAAGCTTAAAGCAGACAAAATCACCGCTTATATTAGTTTTGATTACGAAATTTTAAAACAAATTCGACAAATAGATGCTGTAACTTCTTTACAATATCTCGAAGGGAATAAGTCTCCTGCAACTGTAAAAGCAGATCATATTACAGGTGTTGATTTTCATTATTCCGTTTTTCAAAAACACCCGGAATGGATAAAAGAAGCAAAAAAAAATAAAATTACACTCAACGTCTGGACAGTGAATGATGCTGAGGTAATGGACTGGATTATCAAAAATAAGTTTGATTACATTACCACTAATGAACCTGAATTATTGAATCAAAGAATAAAAAACAAAAAATAAAATGAAAAAAATGTCTCAACTCGTATCAATACCACTTTTGCTGCTTTTTTTCGTTTGCAGCAATAATACATGGGCACAAAAAACAACTATTCCGGGTAAAACAGAATGGTTTGACCCAAATAAAAAAGCATCCACATACTGTAATCCAATAAACATTGGCTACAATTATACAACTGAAAATCATAACGGAATACCTGAATCCAGGCGATCCAGTGCGGATCCGGTAATTATAACTTACAAAGGCGAATATTATTTGTTTGCAACCAATCAGGCAGGATATTTTTGGAGCAAAGATATGTCAGATTGGAAATTTGTGTACGGAAGTTTTCAGAGAAAACCTGCAGATGACGATCAATGTGCTCCGGCTGCATGGGTGGTAAACGACACATTGTTTTATGTAGGCTCAACATGGAAAAGAGATCACCCAATCTGGAAAACAGCCGATCCAAAATCAGGTCAATGGTTACGACATGTAGACAAAGCCATGTTACCTACCTGGGATCCTGCTATTTTTCAGGATGACGATAAAAAAGTATATATGTATTATGGCTCAAGCGGAAAATTGCCACTTGTAGGTGTAGAAGTAGATTATAAAACCTGGCTTCCAAAAGGAAATCAGGCCGATTATGCACAATTGTACAAAGCAACAGAAGTCGAAGATATTCAGCGTCCTTATGGGCAAATCAAAGAGGTAGTTGGTTTAGATCCTTCAGCTCACGGATGGGAACGCTTTGGACCTAATAATGATATGGAACCTGCGCCTTGGGGAAATTTTATCGAAGGAGCATGGATGACCAAGCACAACGGAAAATATTATATGCAATATGGAGCACCTGCAACCGAGTTTAAAGGATATGCAAACGGAGTTCATGTAGGAAATAGCCCGCTGGGGCCTTTTACGTATCAAAAACACAATCCAATGTCTTATAAACCAGGCGGATTTGTAATTGGTGCAGGACACGGAAATACATTTGCAGATAATTACGGCAATTACTGGAATACCGGAACTTGCAAAATATCTATAAAAGACCGTTTCGAACGTCGTATCGACATGTTTCCTGCCGGATTTGATAAAGATGATGTCATGTATTCTATTACTTCTTACGGAGATTTCCCTATCATGCTTCCAACCAAAAAACGCAATCAGGAAAAAGGAGCTTCTTCTGGCTGGATGCTACTTTCGTATAAAAAACCTGTGACTGTTTCCTCTGCAGAAGAATGTATGGAAGTCGAAACGCACAGAATGGATAATGGAGGAAAAAAAGTATACGAGAAGTTTTGTTACGGTGCTGATAACTTAACCGATGAAAATATTCAAACCTATTGGTCAGCCAAAACAGCTAATCCCGGGGAGTGGTTACAATTAGATTTAGGCAGACCAATGCAAATAAATGCTTTGCAGATTAATTATGCCGATCATAAAGCAACCCAGTTTAACAAAGCAATGGATATTTATTATCAATATAAAATTTACATGTCTGATGATGCCGTAAATTGGAAATTGGTAGTCGATAAATCCAGAAATGCAAAAGATGTTCCGCATGATTATGTTGAATTGACAAAAGCAATCAAAGCCCGTTACATTAAAATGGAAAATATTCACAATGCATCAGGCTTATTTGCGATTTCAGATTTTAGAGTTTTCGGAAACGGACTGGCAGAAAAACCAAAGACAGTTTCTGAATTTAAAGTAGACAGAAATGCTGCAGATTCCAGAAACGCGATAATCTCATGGAAAAAACAGCCAGATGCCATTGGTTACAATATTTATTACGGAATTGAACCGGGTAAACTCTACAACAGTATTATGGTTTATGATGACAGTTCGTATGATTTTAGAGGTTTGGATAAAGGAACAAAGTATTATTTTACAATTGAAGCTTTTAACGAAAACGGAATTGGTGTAAAAAATGAATTATTAGAAGTAAAATAATTTTAGCGTTATTTTTGGAAAAGGGGATATAAAATCGATGTGATTTCTTAAAGAATTTTGTTCCTTTGTAATACAACCAAAAAATATTACATAACCTATGAAAAAAACGATTCTTTTAACTGTTTTGGTTTTAAACGGATTGACATCTTTTGCACAATCAAATGATGAAAAAAACATTAAATTATTTTACAAAAAAGCTTTAACCGAATCGAAGTGTTATTCCTGGTTAGAGTATTTATCTAATGATATCGGTGCACGATTATCAGGTTCAGCAACTGCCGAACAAGCAGTACAGTACACCAAAAGACAGCTTGAAAGTTTAGGACTTGATAAAGTTTACTTGCAGGAAGTTATGGTGCCTCACTGGGTTCGTGGGCAAAAAGAAACGGCCTATATTTTAGATGGAAAAATAAAAACAGTTGTGCCAATTTGTGCTTTGGGCGGATCAGTGGCAACTCCAAAAACGGGACTAACCGCTGAAATTGTAGAAGTACAGGGAATTAATGAACTAAAAGAATTAGGAGATAAAGTGAAAGGAAAAATTGTGTTTTTTAACAGACCAATGAATCCTGAAAACATTGAAACTTTTACCTCATACGGAGCTTGTGTAGATCAAAGATATGCCGGAGCAAAAGAAGCTGCTAAACTAGGAGCTGTAGGATCAATTGTTCGTTCAATGAATTTGCGTTTAGATGATTTTCCTCATACAGGCGCTCAAAGTTATGGTGATTTGCCAAAAGAACAATATATTCCAACAGCAGCTATTAGTACAAACGGAGCAGAGTTATTAAGCAAATCATTAAAAGCAAATCCGGCTTTAAAGTTTTATTTCAAACAATCCTGTGAAACATTACCGGATGTATTGTCTTACAACGTAATTGGAGAATTAACAGGAACCGTAAATCCATCAAATATTATGGTAGTTGGCGGACACTTAGATTCCTGGGATCTGGCCGATGGTTCACACGATGACGGAGCAGGAGTTGTACAAAGCATGGAAGTCATCCGTATTTTGAAAAACTTAAACTACAAGCCTAAAAACACCATTCGTGTTGTATTATTCATGAATGAAGAAAACGGAGGAAAAGGCGGAGCCAAATACGAAGAAGTTTCAAAGCAAAATAATGAAAACCATATTTTTGCATTAGAAAGTGATTCAGGAGGATTTTCTCCAAGAGGATTTTCTATAGAAGCAGATGATGCCAATTATAAAAAAATAAAAGAGTATAAAGATCTTTTTGAGCCTTATTTAGTGCATAGTTTTACCATAGGCCATGCCGGTTCAGATATTGGACATTTAACCTCTAAAGCAATCGTGAAAGCAGGATTAAAACCTGATTCGCAACGCTATTTTGATTATCACCATGCAGCAAACGATAAATTTGATGCCATCAATAAAAGAGAATTAGAACTTGGTGCTGCAACAATGACAACATTAATGTATTTAATGGATCAAAATGGAATCGTTCTTCCAACAGCAAATTAAGATTTTTAAAATCGACATATCAAAAGCTACAAGTTTATACTTGTAGCTTTTTTTGTTTAGAACATACCTCAATCTAAGATCTTTTAATGTTTTAAAAATGATGAGATTTAAATGTTTAAAGCCTCATTACAATCCAATAATACAAAAAGGTTATCGGAATGTTAGAAATAAGAATGAGTGCTTTAAAAGCAATGTTTTTTCGGTATTCCGGTAAGTAAATAAACCGATCTGTCAAATGAGTGAGCATGATAAGGTTTAAAAGTATGGCCGATGCAGCAAATGGCCAGGAAATAACCAAAACGGTAGGACTTTCATTAGAAACAATATAAAGCACAAACAACAGCGTGCTAATTATAAAAGTACCAACAGCTAATTCTGTAGATTGTGTTTCTTCAAAAAATTTGTCATTCGTTTTCATAAATTTAAATTTTAAAAGTTTGTTGAATGGACAGAATAGGTATATAAAGCATTTTCGAAAAATCGAGATAATAAAAAGGAAGGGCACGTTTTCCTTTTTTGTATTGCTGTACAAAATACTTTATTTGCCTTGGGTAAAAGAGAGTGCCAGATGTTATAACCATAAAGAGATACAAACTTCTTTTTCCATTTCCAAGCAGAAAATATTGCATTCCAATTTCTTCATAAACAGAAATTCCTGTATCGGTCAGGACATGAATAATATCATGATCTTCCAGTTTTTCCTGAATATCAAAATGATGTTTATAAAGAAAATTTCCTAAGCCATATCCCAAACTATATTCAGGATAATTCATTAGTTCACTTTTATTAATGTTCCAGGGGGCATTCTTTTTAAAATACTTTTGGTAAGGTTTTTTTGTGTATTCGTACAATTTTTCAATTAAATAGTCTTTCATGTTTTGGTTATTTAAAAGTTCTTTGAAATTCAAAGTAAAAAGAGAAATAAAAAAGCCAATTTTTTCAATCAGCTTTTACTGGTTTAATAATTATCGATTATAGTAATAAGTAAACTAGAATCATTCAGATCAGAAGGGGCAACCACTTTTTCATTTAAAGGAATATCGTTTCCGTATCTTTCTTTCAATATCTTTTGTACCCTTGGATCGTCTAAATTAAAATCTTTCAGTTCTCTTAATTTTGAGAGCTCAATTCCGGCTGCATTTTTATAGATTTTCCAGACTAATTCAGAACAATAAATTCGTGTATCTGTCCATTCAAAATACGCATCATATTCTTTTCCGTTAAACTGATGACTATAATCTTTCATTTTTTCGAACACTTTAGGTGTCAAAACGGTATCAGCGTTTTTTAATCTCTTAACGACATATTTGTTATCCTTTCCATGTTCAATCCAATCTTCAAACGGAGTCAGTTTTACGGGTTGAACAGCTTCAAACACATACCATTTTCCGTTCATATTGTACACAATTCCACAATGAGAAAATTTAGAGTTTGTAGCTATACGCACTGCCTCGCATTGTGGAGACTGAGAGGTTTGAAAAATGATATCGCCATCTTTAAGCTTGCTTACCATTTTATTTTCTGTTTTGGACTTCGAAAAAGGATTATTCGGAAAAACAGAGATCGCCACAAATAAAGCACAGCCAAAACTTAGCAGAAATGTAATTCCAAGAAACAGGTATTTTTGTTTTTTCATCATTTAAAAATTGAAAGCTAAAAGTACTTTATAATGTTGGATGTCAATTATATTTTTAATATTCAAACCAAGCCAAAAAGAACTTTGAATTGCAAAGTAAATAATAAAAAAAATAGCTACCAAATAAATGATAGCTATTTTTAAATATTTTTTTACGAAAGAAATATTAGATTCTGAAAATTCCGCCCACCGCAATAATTCTTTGTAAAAAGAAAAAATCCTGCGAAGCTTTATCTTCATTACTTGTTGTAGTTCTAATATCCTGCATATTAATGTAACCACCTTTTAGTTCTCCCTGAATATAGAAATATTTGAAGAAGGTAAAGTTAATTCCCGCTTTTGCAGATAAACCATATCCTGAAACGTGAAAATCGTCATGACGTTCTTTTCCTAAAAGACTTGTATTAGTCTTAGGATATAAAAGTCCAACACCTAAACCTTCGGTTAAGTTAATCTGAACCTTATCAGTATTTGGCAATCCAAACAATTTAGAAATATCGTCATGTCTGGAAACCTCAGTATTAATATAGTTCAAACCATCTGTATGTTCATACATTAAAAAAGCAGGAGGATTTCCCTGAGCAACACCTTTATCATAACCACCTTCCTTAGCACCATTTAGAGACATATCTACAGGTCTATTATTATAATATGCTCTGTCTCCGTTGTAATAAGATCCAGCCTGGTCAGCAGGTAAGTTAATATAACCAGTAACATTTGCTATTTGATTTTGAGTCATCACATATTTCATATGATCCCAACCAATAGAAACGCTGTAGTGGTCGCTAAAGAAATATCCCATTCTAAAGTTAGTTTGCGGAATCGTCATGTTTGCCGGATTTATATAATCAACATGCCATCCTTTTGGTTTGTCATGAGCTTTCATATCTGCGACTGTAAAGTTGTAATCCTTACCTCTGAAATTTACATCAGATTTAGTATAACTGTCTCTGTTTCCTCCCCATGAAATAAAGAATTTCCCTTTGTTATGTGCGGTATATCTTTGTACTGCGATTTCTTCCTGAGCAAAAGTGTTTACAGAGAAACACAACATGAAGAAAAATAAAATATTTGTTTTCAATGAAAATAGTATTAAAAATTTAAAATGAGTTAACTGTTTTTCTAATAGCTACCAACTTGGTCATTAAGCCTTCAAAATAGTCTAAATGCAACATATTGGCACCATCACTTTTGGCATTAGCAGGATCAAAATGAGTTTCGATAAAAATACCATCAACACCTACTGCGATACCCGCTTTGGCAACAGTTTCGATCATATCAGGTCTTCCGCCTGTAACACCAGCCGTTTGATTAGGTTGTTGCAAAGAGTGCGTTACATCAAGAACCGTAGTTGCATATTGCTGCATAGTAGGAATTCCTCTGTAATCAACAATCATGTCCTGATAACCAAACATAGTACCACGATCTGTAACGATTACATTCTCGTTATGGCAATCCAACACCTTTTGTACAGCATGTTTCATGCTTTCCGGACTCATAAATTGTCCTTTTTTCAGGTTTACCACTTTTCCGGTATTTGCCGCAGCTACAACCAAATCAGTCTGACGAACCAAAAATGCAGGAATTTGTAAAACATCTACATATTGTGCCGCCATATCAGCATCTTCATTGGTATGAATATCTGTTACGGTTGGGATGTGAAAAGTTTCTGAAACTTTTCTTAAAATTTTTAATGCTTTTTCGTCACCAATTCCTGAAAAACTATCAATTCTGGAACGATTTGCTTTTTTAAATGATCCTTTAAATACATAAGGAATTTCAAGTTTGTCGGTAATACCAACTAATTTTTCAGCAATTCTAAGAGCCATTTCTTCTCCTTCAATAGCGCAAGGCCCCGCCAATAAAAAGAAATTTCCGCTTTCAGTATGCTTAATTTGTGGAATATGTTGTATGTTCATAATATGATTTTTTGACAGCGCAAAGGTAGTTATGATTTATGAATAGCACATGAAGATTTAAGTTTTTTTTAAGAAGCTCATCCTGCTATCCGCTGCAATATTTATCTCGAAATCCTTTTTTTCCTGGCCTTTACAGGAGCTTCCTCCGGTCGCTCTGTAAATACCGGAAAAAACAGGTTTTCTCAATAAATGATTTTCGCTTCTATCAGGGCTAAAAATGCTATCTAATTATACGATTTAATAGAAAATTTATTGTAACCATAATTTTAAATAAAAAGCAATATTAAGATATCAAAAGAAACCGAAAAATGATCTTTATCATATTGTGGCACATCTTGGTGCTTTTCTGTTTTACCATGTTTTTCAGATGTATATATGTAGTTCAGATACATTTTGATGAAAAAGACAGACACGAGTGAGAGAATCATACGAGCGAAGCAAAATATTCTGAGATTAGATTATTATTTTTCGTAAGATCTTTTTATAAAATACTGTACAATTATAATTACTATAAGAATAATGATTAAAAGAAAGTCAAGTGTAATAATTCCCAGTAATCCCATTCCGCATCGATAAGGTGTTCCTTTAATACTTTCTGTAAAATTATATAAAGCAATATAAAAAGATACGATCGATAAAATAATTTGTAAAACAAAACTAATAAGGCATACCATTCCAAATTGTAATGAAATGGTCTCGCCAATTGCTTTTCTGCCATATATTAGCTGAAAGAGTAGTGGTAGAATAATTAAAATAAAAGGAGCTATTCCGAACATAAAATTTTTCAATAAAAGGTTTTATGTATGAAAAACTAATTACTTTTCAGTCTCAACCCCATCGGAACCATTAAAATTCCTTTTTCATAAATGTTCAAATAGAGTTTTACAGGCTTTTTCTGGCCTTCCCATTTCAATTCATAAACATTCAAAAATCCGGCTCCCATATCACTTCTTTTGGTAGGAAAGGGGCAGCAGGTTTCAAGTCGGGTATAGGTTATTTTTTCACCATTTGGACCAGCCAGAGCATTAAGAAAACGAGTTTCATTTAAAGCTTCATCTTTAGTATTTCTAAAAAAAATATTAACCGGATAATCAGGGTCATAACCATATTTTTTATCACTGCTAAAAAGTGTAATTACAAAAGTGTTATCCTTCTTTAAAACTAAATCCGGAGCATTGTCATCAACATTTTTTAAAGTTGATCTTGTACTGACACAAGAGGTTACAGTAATTAATAAAATGACAAAAAGGGTTATTTTTTTCATGGTTTAGGGGTATTGGTATTACAAAAGTAAACGTTTTATTTACAGCTTAAAAGGATTTTTAAAAACCGGTTAACAATGTAGAATCTTTATCCAAAAAGTTAGTTTTCTGCGTTTTTTGAATTTAGTTTTAAAATACCAATTACAATCAGATATTGTGCCACAAGATAAGTCAGCATAATGAAAAATGAACTTTTTTGAATTGTGGTATGAAATTTATTGACAGCCAGAATACTATCTGAAACAACAAATACGGTTGCGCCTAAAAAAATGTACAAAGCCCCGTTTTTCTGCCAGATCAGATAACCGTTAAAAGCAAACAAAAGCATGGTCGAAATTACAGCTGCATATACGATTACTGGGATTTTTAAATCGCCTAAAGATGGCATCAAAACATAAATCATCCCAATTAAATAAAATGCGATTACAAGGCTTCCAATTGCAAAAAGAAACTTGTTTATCTGCATTTCTCCAATAATTTGTTTGTTGAACAATACGCAATAGGTAATGTGAGCAATTAAAAAAGCTACCAGTCCTAAAATAAAGTAGATTTCGCCTATATCGGCAAATAGCAAAATAACATCTCCAATCCAGGAAAAAAGTAAAGCGGTTAAAAGAATATTTTTTGATGGAAACTTTCGGCGAAAATAAACGCCAAATCCTAACAGCGGAATCAAAATGGGTTTTAAAAATAAATCCAGATTTTCATATCCGGAAAGCAGTACAATGAGGTATAAAACAGAAAATACAATATAGAATTTAAAAAAGGCAGTATTTTTCATAAGCAGTTTATGAATTTATGGGTTGGGTTTGGATGGTTTTAAAATCAATAGTTACAAAGTAAATCGTAATCAAAAACGAAAGACTTAAATAACCTAAAATAATATAATTGCTCATAGAAAAAATACGATTTAAGCCAAACCAGTCTCCATAATATGCTATAATTCCAATGGCAATCATAAAACGTGAACCTTCCCAAAAAATGGCATATTTACTTTTGTCCATCAATTCAGTATAACTGTAAATTGTTATCAGAATAAAAAAGCCATAAATAAAGATATTAGGCAAACCAATTTTGGCAATATTATCAAATAGATACGTCACAAACAAAAGTGTGATTAAAACTTGTGCAACAGACCAATAAATTAGTTTTTGTGAGTTTTGTGTACCATATTTATCAAAATCAAAAACATTTTCGATTTTGTTTACAGGATATTTTTCTTCAAAATTTTCCGGTCGCCAGCCTGTTGGTTTAAACCAGATTGTAAATTTATCTTTCCAGTTGTCAGATCTCCAGGCATCTTTTATCAATAAAGTCAGATGCTGAAAATTAATGCGAATCGGGTTCCAGGTATTGGCTGGTCTTGTGATGCCAAAAACAGGCGGAACATCATCTAACTCAGCCTGAAAAGTACCAAAAAGCTTATCCCAGAAAATAAAAATCTGTGAATGGTTTTTGTCTAAATATTCCGGATTTATGGCATGATGCACACGATGATGCGAAGGTGTAACGAGTATATATTCCAGAAATCCCATTTTTTTAATATGTTTGGTATGATACCAGAATTGCAGAAACAAATGAAGCGGTAAAGTAATCGCAATGACCGGGGCGGGAACTCCTAACAAAGCTGCCGGAATTAATAAAAAAGTAAATAAATTGGCTAAACTAGCAATAGGCTGGCGTAAAGCACAGGCAAGATTAAACTCTTCACTGCTGTGATGAATCGCATGTTTGTTCCAGAAAAGATTGATTTGATGAGCCCAGCGATGACTCCAGTAACCATAAAAATCGATCACAAAAAAAGCAATGCAATAGGAGAGAACATTTGCTTCCTGATGAAATAGCGCAATTTTAGAAACCATCCATTCATAAGAAATGAAAGTTAGGCTTAGTCCTAAAACATCTTTAACAGAATTGGTTATGCCTGAACTAATACTTGACACACTGTCAATCAAAGGTGCGGTATCGTTCTTTTTATAAATGCCGTATATTTTTTCAATTACAATTAAAACTAAAAAAATAGGCGTCGCAATAATTAATATCTTTCCATATTCTTCCATAAAATAAACATTCTATTTTATTCAAATATAAAATAAAATAGAATGCATTTTAAATTATTTGTAAGCAAACAATTTAGTTTTTAATAAGTTGGTAACAATTTGATTGCTATTTTTTGGGGTAGTCAAGAAAAGACTGCTTATTCTGCGTCCTGAGAAAAGTTTACAGCATAATGTTTTATTTCTTTCAGACCTTTGTTTGTAAACTTAATAGATTCTTTTACGATCTGATAAGAGTCATATTTTACAGGTAAAAGCAACTCGTTTTTTGCGTTTACAATACCATATTTATTGTTCTTCTTGACAATAAATTCAGAAGAAGTATAGATATTCTCAATCGCATCAAATTCGCATGGAATCACAATTTTATTCTGGTTGCTCATAACGCCAAACTGATTTCTGGTTTTAAAAATCTGATACTTACTTTTGGTAAAATCCTTATAAAAAAGTTTTTCTTTTGCAAACTCATCAACAGGAATTTCGATTTCAGAATAGGTATTCTTTGTAAAAGTTATGAGATATTTTGTATCGTTTTTAGTCGCAAAAATTTTATTTTGAGCAACAGTATAAAAATCATAATTCTCTTCGATAATAACTTCTCCTTTTTCAGAAAATAAACCATTTTTGTCGTTTGAGTTTGTTACGATATAGTAATTAGAAAATGGCTGAATTTTTTTATATTGAAAAGGAAGGATATCTTTTTCTGAGAAAGGATTTATAATACCTTCAAGGTCTCCTTTTTTAGCCAGAAACTGATGTTGAAAAAGAGCATCGTCATTATAATTTACAGCATAAATGGCATCATAAATTAATGGCTTTAAGACAGAATCTTTTGGGGTAATTAAACCGTATTTAAGTTTGTTCTTTACAATGTAAATTGATTTGTTGGTTGTAATATCATCATATTTGCATTCAATTTCGTATTTTCTCAACGAATTTATAATGCCTTTTTTGTTGGTGAGCGTATTGCGAATGAGAAAAGAATCTGAATTAATGATCTTTTCAAACTCATGATTTTTAACAGGATTCAAAATTATTTTTCCCTCATGGTCTATTATTAATTTTGTGTTATTTTGAAGCGTAACAATAGATCTTTGATCTTTAAAATAATCAATTTCCTTTGCTTTAAAGCGGGTTATTTGTTTTCCTGTCGAATCAAAAAGATCAATTGCGTTATTAGTCTGAATAAACAAAATTTTATCCTGTTCCATTATATAATCGAACTTTAATGGCAGTACAATCTTGTTTAAAGTATCTAAAACGCCGGTTTTGTTGTTTTTTGAAACTCTGATAAGACCATTTCCAAAATAATAAACATCATCATATTCAAAAGGAATCCTCACATTGTTTTTTAAGTCTATAAAACCTCTTTTATATTTTTTATTGATTGTAATGCCGGCTTCAAATAAGTTTTTTAGTTCGGGTTTGTTATTAATAAACTCATAATTAGGTTTAATGATCACATTTCCGGTACTGTCAATCAATCCCATTTTTCCTTTAAAAGTTCTGAATGCGGCATACTTATTTTCAAAATTATAGACATATTCATATTTTTTACTTTCGATTAATTGTTTTCGAATCGGATTAAATTTTTGCTGACTTATGGCTAACAACGGAAATAGTAATAAAATAATCCTGAATACTTTCATAATTCTTACTTTTAATAAATAACAAAGATTAAAACTAAAATGGTTAGAGAGGTATAAAAAAACAGCATTCTATTTTATCCGGGTTAAGAACAAAATAGAATGCTGTTTTTATTATTTGCAATTAAACAATTTCGGCGCTTAGTCCAGCTTCCAGAAGTTGTTTACATTGAGGTTTTAATTTGTCAATTGGCCCTGTTTTTACAGTGCATTTTCCGTTGTAATGTACAATTAAGGAACATTGTTCAGCTTGTTCAGGCGTGTGGTTACAAACACGCATTAAGGTATCAATTACGTGATCAAAAGTGTTTACATCATCATTGTAAACAATAATTTCGTTATTGAAACCTGTGGCTTCCTTTTCCCGAACTCTTTCTCTTACTTTTTCTTTAGTACTCATTTTTCTAAGTTTTTGTACTGTTGTAATTACTAATTTTCTTTGTTACAGATGAAATACAGTTTTAGAAAACTAAATCAATATTTTTCTGTTTAAGGGTCAGATAATCAAATATCTAATTTACGTATTTTAATGAAACCCAGTTATTTCTTTGAAATTTTTTAACATAAGTCAGCCCTTTTTCTGTACATGAAGCATCAATAAAAGGAATGTCTTCTTCATAAAAACCGCTAAAAAGTATAACACCTTTTGGGTTCAACGAATCAACATAACTTTGCATATCGTTCAATAGAATATTACGGTTGATATTGGCAATAATCAAATCGTATTTTTTGCCTGCCAATAAAGCTGCATCGCCTTCATAAACGGTAATGTGTTTGCAATTATTGCGTTCAGCATTTTCAATTGAATTTAAGTAACACCAGTTATCAATATCTATAGCATCAATTGGCTGTGCGCCTTTCATTTCGGCTAAAATTGCCAAAATTGCAGTTCCGCAGCCCATATCAAGCGTTTTTAAACCCTGAACATCCATTTCTAATAAATGCTGAATCATCATGTGAGTTGTTTCGTGATGACCCGTTCCAAAACTCATTTTCGGTTCAATCACGATATCAAATTCAGCATCTGTTTTTTCATGAAAAGGAGCACGAACATGGCATTTTCCGTCTACATCGATCGCTTCAAAATTCTTTTCCCATTCTTCATTCCAGTTTACCTGATCGATTTCTTCAATTGTATATTCAATTTTAAATTCTTCAGATCCTAAAATATAAATGTCATCCAGAATATTCTCATCCCATAAATCTTTCTTCACAAAAGCCGAAATTCCGTTTTCAGTTTCGGTAAAACTTTCAAATGCTTTTTCGCCTAATTCAGCAACTAAAATTTCTGAACCCAATTCTTTTGGCTCAATTGTAAAATGGTATCCTAAATATATATTCGACATAAATAAATTTTTTGCAAAGGTAAGAATACAAAGTAGAAGTTGTTCATAAATAATCAAGATCCTTACATTTATTAGTGTTAATTTTGACCTGAATTTGTAAGGTTTTTTAAAATATGAAAAATATCGTTTTTATTTTGCTCTTTGTGATACTTAATGGAGCAACTTGTGAGAAAGAGCACGAAGTCATAAGATCATTTTGTTACTGGAAAACAGATCTTAATTTCGATAAGCAAGACGATTCACTGATTAAGAATTTGAAAATGCAGCATATGTATGTTCGTTTTTTTGATGTCGACTGGAATCCTTATGCCAAAGAACCTCTGCCTGTTGCCACAATTAAGGATACAAGATTGAATATGAGTAATCCTGAAATTACGCCAGGTATTTTTATAACAAACGAAGTTGTTCTGCAATCAGACAAAAGCCAATTGGATAGTCTGGCAGCCCGAATTGCAAAGCGTGTGCAACAAATCGGGATGCAGATAAATGAAAACAAAGCAAGTAAAATTGCCGAGGCTATTGCTTATCCCCAAGATTATTACAAGCAGAAAAATTATAAACCAATCAATTATGACTCTGTAAAGTCGATTGAACTGGCAAAATTAAAAGTTGATTTTAAAGAGATTTTAATTGATTGTGACTGGACAGAAAAATCTCAAAAAAAATATTTTTATTTGTTGAAACAAATCAAAAAGGAAATTCCAACGGCAAAACTTTCTGCTACAATTCGGCTATGGCAATATAAATATGCCGAAAAGGCCGGAATTCCACCAGTTGATAAAGGTTTGCTCATGTGTTATAATCTAACAAAACCAGACGATTTTAAAACTAAAAATTCGATAGGAACCAGCGACGAACTGGCACAATATATTACACACAAAAAGTACAGATTAAAATTAGATATTGCTTTGCCATTGTATAGCTGGGCTGTTGTTTTTAGAGGAAATCAGTTTAAAGGAATTTTATCAGATTACGATCAGTTGCGAAATGATACCATTAAGCTAAAGAAAGTATCAGATGCCAAATATGTTTTGCAGGACGATATTTTAGTTGGGCAAACTTATTTGCGAAACGGAGATGAAATCAGAATCGAAAAAATCTCTGAAGACGAACTGGAAAAAATGATTTCGATTGTAAAAGACAAAATACAAATTGATAATCAGACAAAAATTACATTTTTCTCTTTTGATAAAAAATATATCAACGATTATGGAACCCAAAATATATCAAAATATTATGAGAGTTTTTAGTAGTTTACTTTTGGTTTTAAGCTTTCAGGTTTCATTTGCCTGTGGCTGGGGTGTTTCGGCTGAAACAAGCCGATTGGCTTTGTTTAAAGCACAATGCGAAGGTTTTTTTAAACTGACACCGTTTTATTATTCAGCAGATTATTACTATTCTACCAATACGATTTCGGCTGTCGATCAGGAATTAAATTGTTTAGAATGGAAAAAGAAACTAGGCAATTCAATCAATCCGAAAGATGTTTATACAATTTTATACGAAACAGACGGAGAACAATTTGAAACGGCTTATGAAACCAGAACATTAAAAAAGGTATTTGAAAATAATACTTTTATAGAAGCTTTATTAAAGCCAAAAAACAAAGCTTTACTACATTATATGGTGTTTGCAAAAATGCTTGAGTACAACAGCAATTTTGATGTAAAATGGGAATCCTGGAGTCAGATAGGTTATGGTAGTAAAGATCATCAACTGGCTAGTTTAACTGATTTTGAAAAGAAAATCAAAACAGCAAAAGATCCATTCCTGAAACAGCGATATGCTTTTTTGATTCTGAGATATAGTTTTTATGCGCAGGATAAAGAACAAGTGATTCGTTTGTATGATACCTATTTTGCAGATAACAAAAATACCATTTTAGAACCCTGGGCTTTGTATTATAAAGCATTGTGTATAGATAATTTTCCTTTGCAAAATTATCTATTAAGTAAAGTATTTGCGACTTGCGAAGAAAAATCATTTGCCGTTTTACAGCATTATAACTTTAAATTAACGACAGAAACTCTGGCTTTGGCTCAAAACGACGAAGAGCGAAGCGTGATTCTTTCTATTGAGAGTTTTCGTAATCCCGGCCCGGATTTAAAGACCATTCAGGAAGTTTACAAACTGAGTCCCAAAAGTGTTAATTTAAGTTTTTTGATTGGAAGAGAAATCAATAAACTCGAAGACTGGATTTTTACACCACAATATACCAGTGACGGAACTCCTTCGGTTGTATTTGACAGAGAGGGCTGGTATGAAAATTATGCAAAAGCAAAAGAAGAAAACCTGAACAAAGATATTTTGTATTTAAGAGAACTTGAATATTTCTTGATTTCAATTCGCGAGCAAACATCAGGAGAACAAAAAGATTATATCACCGCTGCAATTGCTCAGCTTTGTTTTATTGGCGATGATGTTGAGTTGGGTAAAAAATATACCAATATGATCTCAGCGAATGCCAATGCATCCATACAAATGCAAAAAAATATTCAATTGGCTCTGGTTTCATTAAAACAGGATGATCTGAAAAACGAAAAAGTTCAGGATCAGCTTTTTAAATACTTCGATTCAGTAGAGAATCTGGTTGAACAAGATTACGGATTATTCAAGAATTTATATAGCTTATACCGAATTGCCAGTGTAGATTTTGCCAAAAAAGATGATCGCGTTACGGCAGGACTATTAATGATGAAATCTGATATTAAAAACGAAGGAGAATACACCGATTATGGTAATCCTTATTTTTATTCTTATATTGGTTATTTTGACAGAACTGCCACAGTTGAAGATATGGATCGTTTGATGGTATTACAGCAAAAACAACATAAAACGCCTTTTGAAAAGTACATTTGCTCTGGAACAATAGCTTCAAACATAAATTATTATAAAGATTTAAAAGGAACGATTGCTTTTAGAAATAACAATTTAGAATTGGCTTATGAAACTTTTGCAAGCATGCCAAAAGACTTTTGGGAAAATAATTATGTGTATAAAACCTATTTGAACGAAGATCCGTTTGTGCCAAAAATTCTGCAGAAGTACGAAGAACGAAAATTTAATTATCGTTTCAATAAAGTTGACTTCATAGCAAAACTGATTCAGCTAAAAAAACAAAATACAGCATCAAGCAACTTACAACTGGCCCATGCTTATTTTAACGTTTCTTATCAGGGAAATTCCTGGATGATGTTGGCATACGAATGGTCATCAGGAGAATCGTATATAGATTATGAATATGGAGATAATACCGAAAATGAAAAAACCTATCAGAAAGGCAATTATTATAACTTAAAGATGGCAAAGTTTTATTATGAGAAGGCATTAAAAATGTCTAAAAATAATAATGAAAAATCGATGGCAAGTTTAATGATTTTTGAATGTAATTATTATAATTATTATGCCAGCGTCATTTCTTCTGAAGAAGCAGAAAAGAATCCGTTTAAAGCAGGTAAGGAGCTGTTTAATTTTTATTCGGTTTACAAAACAACACCTACTTTTAAAAAATACAATTGTCCTCTATTGGAGTCATTTATTAATTAAGTCATTTTTGAATCATATAAGTGATGTAAGGAAATATAATCTGACTTTGGATGAAGAAAAAATATAAGGATAAAAAAAGCGTTCGCACAGCGAACGCTTTTTTTATCTAAGAATCTAAAATTATATAGCCGTTACAATAGCTAAAAAGTCGTCTGCTTTTAAGGCAGCACCACCAATTAAACCACCATCTACGTCTGGTTTAGAGAAAATTTCTTTTGCATTATCCGGTTTAACAGAACCACCGTACAAAATAGAAACTTCATCAGCGATATCAGCTCCAAAAGCTTTACGGATAGTTTCTCTGATAAATTCATGCATTTCCTGCGCTTGTTCCGGTGAAGCAGTTTCTCCTGTTCCAATTGCCCAAACTGGCTCGTATGCTAAAACCACTTTTGACCATGATTCTTTTGCAATATGAAATAAACCATCACGCAATTGATTTTCAACAATATTGAAATGATTGTCTGATTGGCGATCTTTTAATTCTTCTCCAAAACAGAAAATTACTGTCATGTCATGTTTCAAAGCAGTATCTACTTTATTTGCGATCAAAGCGTCAGTTTCGTGAAAAATAGCTCTACGCTCAGAGTGACCAAGAATTACAGTATTTACACCAATACTAGTTAACATATCTGCAGAGATTTCTCCTGTAAAAGCACCACCTTCGGCCTGATGAACGTTTTGAGCAGCAACGCCAATAGTAGTGTTTTCTAATTTTGCAACCGCTGCCTGTAAGTTTACAAATGTTGGGGCAACAATTACTTGTGCAGTAGTTTGTGCTGGTATTTTAGCAATTAATTCACTTAATAATTCTTGAGTTTGTCCTGCATTTTTATGCATCTTCCAGTTTCCTGCAACAATCTTTTTTCTCATTTTGGTAGTTTTTATTTATTCTTTTAATTTTTTGTTTTTATGAAGTTTTCGCAAGCATTGTCTTTGCCATTGATATTGAAGTTTACTTCAGGCTTTTTAAAGTTTCATTGATTTTATCAAAATCTGTTTCGATAGCACGGTACAATATAATTTTTCCTGTTTTGTCAACAATGATATATCTAGGAATCCAGTCTAAATCTATTGCTTTTCCAAAAACACCTTTCATACCGTCGTTCATCATAAAGTGATCCCCTTTTAATTCATGTTTTTCAATTCCGGTTTTCCATTTGTCAGCCGTTTTATCAGCCGAAAGAAACAGATAAGAAACATCAGGATTATTTGCCTGTAATTCTTTTACTTTTGGCATTGCTTTTACACAATCTCCACACCACGAAGCCCAAACTTCAATTACAAGAGTTTTGCCTTTGTATTTTTTTAAAATGTTTTTGAAAGTAACCTGACTTTCATCAGTAGCGGATAATTTTTCAGATAAAGCTTCTTTAGAAAAACTTGTTTTCTGAGCCTGTGAACAAGAAAAGGTAATAAATGTAATTAGGACAAGAGCTATTTGTTTCATTTTAAAATATTTTGTTTAATGGTTTATATGCGCCATTTTTCATTTTTTCTTATAATATGAAATTCATGGCGATTTCATAAATTTATGTTTCCGAACAAAGTTAAACAAACAAATCGAAAGCCAAATGGAGATTAACAAAATTTGAAGAGACACTTATTTTATCACAAAAGAAGAAGTATCGGTTAAAAAAATGAGTTCTGAAAACGTAATAGTTGTTTCGGAAAACTTCAATTTTTATTAATTTTTTAAAAATGGAATTTCCTGAAGCATACAAAATCAAATATTTTTTTATGAAGAGAAACTTTTTGTCGTCAAAAAACGTCAGATTAGTATAAAAAAAGGCCTTCAATATTTTATTCTGAATAGAATGTATCGAAGACTTCTTAATATTGTTTTTTAATTCAGCTCATAATTGGCATTTGCCCATTTTTTGCATGGCACAATCCATGCGTCTAAAGCTTTAAATAGAAAACCATGTTTAAGATTGGTATTTAGTTCTATTTCTTTAAAGTGATGTATCTTCAGTTTCGAGGATTCTTTTCTTTGGATAGCCGAAACGCCGTAAACATCTGATTTTTCATAAATGTTTAAAATATTTCCGCAGAAATTAATTTGAGGAATTTCTTCGACATCTGTTTTTCCAATACTTCCAATAAAAACAAAATTTACATTAGGATTTGCTAAATAAGTCGAAACATATTGTGCAATATAGCCGCCTTTTGAAGTCCCGATAACCGTTATTTTATTGGGAGTAATTCCTTTGTTAAGTAATTCTTTAATTTGGGTTACAATTTTTTTCGCATACGCAGAAGGATCAGTATTCTTGCTTCGGATTTCGCTTAAAACAATAAAATGATCTTTTTTAAAAGAGCTGATAATCTCGTTATATTCGGCTTTGCCATATTCGGGATGCGCTGTATTTAAATCATTTTCTTCGATAAATTTATTATGCAGAAAGAAAATATAACGCTGATCTTTATGGCCTGTTTTTTCCTGACTGAAGCCCAAAATGCAAAAAAGCATAATGAGTAAAAAATTAATCGGATTAAATATCTTATTCATTATGCTTTTTTGTATTTATGTTTTATCAGAAATTACAATTTCAAATCTTTAATATCGTTGTAATGTACTTTTTGGATTACGGTTCCTTTTTGTAGAACGACGATACTTGGATTGGCTCTTTCGATAGTTTTTAAGGCTGTAGCATCACAGAAATAGAAATCGACATCTAGTCTATATTGTTTTTTGACTTTGGCGATTTCATCTGCTCCTGAAGCTGTCATACCAATTACTTTATAACCTTTTGTTTTAGCTTCTTTGCTTAAACTTTCTAACTTTTTCATTCCGTCAGGATTAGACAAAGTCAGATCGTAAGTTACAAAAACTAATAATTTAGGTTCTTTTAATAATTCATCTTTATAATCAGAATCATCTTTAACCATTGTAAAGTCGTGAATTGGCGGAACATAACCTTCTGTAATTACTTTGTCTTTACGATCAACAAAAGTAGCACCGGCAGGAATGTTTCCTAAATCTTTTTCGGCAAATTCCTTGTCAACACCATTTACTTTGTAGATAAAAATCATTTCTACTACAGATTTTGGTGCTCCTTCCGGAATCTCCATTCCTTTTTCGATGTTTGTTCCCACTTTATAAGGACGGAAATCTTTTATCGGATTATGATTTAGCACCCAAACAGCCATAAAAATACACAAAACAACACTTGCGTACGTAATGATATTGGTTACAGGATTTGAAAATAAAGGTTTTGCTAATTTTTTATTGATGAATAAAATCAAAATAAAGAATAGTAAAACAATATCTTTTGAGAAGGATTGCCAAGGCGTTAAGTGCAAAGCATCACCAAAACAGCCACAATCTTTTACGACATCAAAATAAGCCGAGTAGAAGGTAAGGAAAGTAAAGAAAACGATTAATAATAATAAAGCCCAGATGGTTAATTTTGATTTGTAACCTACCAGTAACATGACACCCAAAACTACTTCAAGAATTACTAAAAAGATAGCTAATCCTAAAGCCAAAGGCTCTAAGAAGGGCATATTAAAAACCGGTTCGCTAAAATATTCGGCTAATTTATACGAGAATCCAACCGGGTCATTTAGTTTAATTAATCCGGAAATGATAAATAAAACGCCGACAAATAATCGGGAGAATTGGGTAATGATGTTTTTCATATTTCTTTGTTTTTTGCCCCGGATTTCATGAATTTACACTAATCAATTCGAGTTAATTTGTGAAATTCGGGGCTTATTTTTATTTTATTGGATTAAGAATAAGAGCAAAAACAGAATAATTAATCATGTCCTGATAATTGGCATCTATACCTTCAGAAACTAAAGTTTTACCTTTATTATCTTCAATTTGTTTGACACGAAGTAATTTTTGCAGAATTAAATCTGTTAAAGAACTCACCCGCATATCGCGCCAGGCTTCACCATAATCATGGTTTTTAGCTTCCATTAATTCTTTAGTCAGTTTTACTTTAGCATCGTATAATGCAGTCGCTTGCTCTACATCTAAGTCAGGCTGATCGACTACACCTAATTCTAACTGAATCAATGCCATAATTGAATAGTTAATGATTCCAATGAATTCTCCTTTTTCATCTTCATCAACTTTACGGGTTTCATTTTCCTGTAAACTTCTGATTCTTTGCGCTTTTATGAATATCTGATCCGTTAGCGATGGAAGCCTTAAAATTCTCCATGCACTGCCGTAATCTTTCATTTTATTGATAAATAAAGTCCGGCACACCGTAATTACATTATCAAATTCAAGGGAAGTATTCTTCATTTATTGCTGTATATTTGCTAAAATTTCTTCAAAAATAGGGATAATATTAAAGAGTTTCAAGTTTCAGGTTTTCTTTGTTTCAAGTTTTTTCTAAACAAAGTGTTAATGCAATAAACTGAAACCAGAAAATAATATAAAGTTCCAGGTTTCAGATCCTGGAACTCACACAATATGAATCAACCTGAAACAAAAAAATAAAAACAAATGCAAATTAACTGTAAAGGCGAACTTATCGATTTGTCAATTCCTAAAGTAATGGGAATTTTGAATGTAACGCCCAATTCTTTCTTTGACGGAGGAAAATATAAAAACGGAGATGAGATTATTTCTCAGGTAGATAAAATGTTGACTGAAGGAGCGGCATTTATTGATATTGGTGCATATTCCAGTAAACCAAGTGCCGAATTTGTTTCGGAACAAGAGGAAATTGACCGAATTGTTCCTGCAATAGAATTGGTTTTAAAGCATTTTCCGGAAGCTTTATTGTCTATTGATACTTTTAGAGCTGAGGTTGCAAAAGCAAGTATAGAAAGTGGCGCAGCGATTATAAACGATATCGCAGCAGGAGAATTAGACGATAAAATGTTTGATGTGATTGCCCAGTACAATGTTCCGTATATTATGATGCACATGCGTGGAAATCCGCAAACCATGCAAAGTTTGACACAGTATGATGATATTGTAAAAGAAATGCTTTTTTATTTTTCTGAAAAAGTACAAAGAGCCAGAGCTTTAGGAATCAACGATTTGATTTTGGATCCGGGTTTTGGTTTTGCCAAAACAACCGATCAGAATTATGAAGTTTTGCAAAAAACCGAACTTTTTAATGTATTAGAATTGCCAGTTTTAGCAGGTGTTTCAAGAAAATCTATGATTTATAAAACACTTAAAATTACACCTCAGGAAGCACTTAACGGAACAACTGTTCTTAATACAATTGCCTTGACAAAAGGAGCGAAAATCCTTCGTGTTCACGATGTAAAAGAAGCTGTAGAATGTGTTACTTTGTTTAATAAAATGATATTGTAATCGTTTAGTTTGTCATTGCGAGGAAAGAGAAATGATAAACTTTGTGTTATTCGAGTTTAAAAAATAAAAATCTTATGAAATACGTTACCCTAATTATTACTTTTCTTCTTTTTTCCTGCGGAAAAAAAGAAGATGTTTTACTTCCAAAATCAAACATAACAATTGTAAAAGAGGTACAAGATCTCTCGCCAATTTATATCTTTTTTAAAACAGAAGGAAAAGATACCATTGCCGATGTAAACCGAAAAAACAGCATTATCTCAACCAACTGGATTTTAAATATAGATAAGCGCTTGCCTTTAAAATTAGTCATTCCTCAGGTAATAAAACTTCAGGAAAAAAAGCGTGCGGATAGCGCCCATAAAAACGAAAATGCCGAAAACTATTATTCCTACGCAGATTCTGTTGGGAAGAATTTAGCTTTTTTACCTTTCACGAAAGTGTATTATAAAATGGAAATTGCTAATAACAGAAGTCAGCTGTATTTTAAAAAGAATGGAATGATAAAATACAGCGGAAGAAAAACATACGATTTTCCTAAAAATAACTTAAAGCCATTTTTAGATAGCTTAATAATCAATCCGAAGGCTGAGATTAAATTTTCGTATGATAAAAATATGACTTATGGAGATTATCTTCAATGTAAAATCTTAGTGAAAACAATTGCTGATAAAAAGATTCCATTTGTTTTTATAAATGAAGATGAAGAATTCGTTTTTTAAACCTGAAACAATGAAAACCTGAAATAAAAACTTTTACTGATGATGATACGGTTCGTTGCGTAAAATCGTAAATCCGCGATATAATTGTTCTATAAAAAATAAGCGAACCATTTGGTGTGAAAACGTCATTAGCGAAAGCGAAATTTTGCCCTGTGCTTTGCTGTAAACCGTATCAGAGAATCCGTAAGGACCACCAATTAGGAAAACTAAAGTTTTGATTCCCGAATTCATTTTCTTTTGTAATTCTTCAGAGAAACCAACGCTGGAAAAGTTTTTCCCATTTTCATCCAATAAAATCAATTGATCTGTTGGTGAAAGTTTGGATAAAATCAATTCGCCTTCTTTTTCTTTCTGCTGGCTTTCAGATAAATTTTTCACGTTTTTGATATCCGGAATAATCTCCAAATCAAATTTGATGTAAAACGACAAACGTTTGGTGTAATCATCAATCAAAGTTTGAAGTGATTTATTATCTGTTTTGCCAATGGCGATAAGTTTGATATTCATTGTTTAATTTATTTGTCAAAAATTTCACAAATTAAAAATCAGGAAAAGAATTTGTGTAAATCGCTTTAATCCGTTAAATAAGTAGACTGCTTTTTATTCTCAAAAACGGTTTTAAAATGTTCTACAACAGGAAACGGTTCATAGTAATGATGTAAAATCTTTTTCCATTCGAGATACGCTTCAGAAGTTCTAAAACCAATTGCATGATCTTCCAGTGTATTCCAGTCAACAAGCAAAAGATATTTGTTTTCGACCTCGAGACATTTCTCTAATCGATGACCGAGATAACCATCAATTGATGAAATGTATTGGGTTGCTTTCGTAAAATCAGCTTCAAATTGATTTGCTAATTCAGGCTTTATAAAAAGAAATACGGCTTCTAGAATCATAGATTATTTTTTTTTTTCACACAGATTTTGCAGATTTAAGCAGATTTTATTTTTGATATTATGCAATAAAAAATCTGTGTTAATCAGCTTAAATCTTTTTAAAATCTGCGTGAAGTATTTCGCATAGATTATGGTTTAATTTTTAGAAAACTTAGCTTCAAAAGTTTTAAATCTTGCGTCTAAATCTTTTACTAATTGTTTTTTTACAGCCGCGTCCTGAATAAAACTGAAATTGATACTGTTGTAAACATATTGCTTTATCGTAGCATAAGTAACATCCGGATATCTTTTTGCCAGTAAAACATATTGTTCTGTCATATTGGTTCTTAAAATTCCGGCATCATCCGTGCTGATAACGATTGGAACATTAAATTCTTTGTAAAGTGTAAACGGGTGCCTGTTTTCTTTTACTTTCAAAATGAATTCGTTGCTCGTTAAATTGATCTCAATGGGAATGTTTTTTTTAGACATATATTTCAATAAGTCGTATGAATTTGCTTCATAAGCAATATCAACTCCGTGACCAATTCGGTTCGCTCCTGCAACATAAATGGCGTCGTTAATATGCCAGGTTAAATCTTCCGGCAAAACCAGACCAAGAGTCAATTCGCCAGCATGAAGCGTATATTTAACCTCTGGAAATTTAGAGTGACAATACTTGAACATGAGCATATGCAGCCAATAATCTTTCATCGAATTTTCGCCATGTTCCGGAGAAACAATATTCACACCCGCCACGAGTTTACTGTCGTTTGCAGAGATAAATGCAATTGTCAGGTTTTTGAACAAATCAACCGGATCCATAAAGCGAAGTACAAAATTTTGATAACGCATGGTGAAACGGTCATCATCAATTTTTAAGTCTTTGTGTAGTTTGGCGATAAAATTTGTATTGAAATCAATCGCATATTTTTTAGCGTCTTTTTGCTGAATTGATTGATACAATTCGTCTAAAAGTTTTAGAACTGCCTTTTCGTCTTTCTGAGATGCTGCCAGACGTAGTTTTGTGTTAAAATCTGCCAGATCCGCAACGTTCATATCGCACGGAATCGTTGATAATTGGGTTTCGATATAACTTACATTTTCGGCAATAGCGCGTTTTTTTAATTCGAGCATTCCTTCTGCAAAATGACCTTTGATGGCAGGTTCGAATTTTTGAAAAGAATCAAAAAATAAATCGTCTGAAGGAACAGAAACTCCGTTGTAATCTTTAGCCGACCAGGTTTGCATTATTTGTTGCTGATAATAAGCCAGTTTTCCGTTGTTTTTTAGAGAAGAAAAAGTTTCCCAGTTGCCTTTTGCGGGTTTGGTTTTAGATACTTCCAGTGTTTCCAAATTCAGATAAAAATCTTCAGCAATCGCTCTTTCTAAAAGAGGTTCTGCATAAACAGATCCCGAAAAATGATGGTGTAAATCTCCGCCTTTTGGCATTTGTTGAAAGAAAGCTGTTGAGAGAGCTTCATTATTTCTGATTTTTTCTAAATAATTTTCAGCCGATTGAGAAAAGCCGATTTGTGCTATGAAAAAACAGAAAAGCGTAATTATTCTTGTCATACTCTAAGATTAAATTACGTGCAAATATACAAGTTTTGGCGCAGATTTGAAAATTTAGTTTTTAAAGGGGCAAAGGTTCAAAGTTGTAAAGTTTAAGAGGAATGAGTATTATAAAAATACAAAAGACACACAACGGTGTGTCTTAGTATTAAAAATTATTAAAAGAAGCCTCTGAATCTTTGAACCTTTACAGCTAAAAAAAACTAAGAAAACAAAACATCATGAATCTCTGTCACTTTATCAAAAACACTTTTTGCAAAAGGACAAAGAGGAATAATTTTCAGATTATTTGCTCTGGCATATTCTACCGCTGCCATAACCAGCTTTTTACCCACGCCTTTTCCGTTAAATTCTTCGTTTACTTCGGTGTGGTCAATAATGAATTTTGAGTCTCCGGCCCAGGTATAAGTCATTTTTCCGGCTTGTTTTCCGTCTTCTACAGCTTCAAAATAACCTCTTCTTGTATCGTTTATTTGTTGAATTTCCATGATGTTTTTATATTAGTGTGGTTTTAATTTCTATTGAGTTTGTTAATGTTTTATGAATCGGGCAGCTGTTTGCGATGGTTTCTAAACGCTGTCTTTGTTTGTCGTCGACTTCGCCAATAATTTCGATCTTTCGCGTAAATAGGGAAATTTTCTGATCGGTATTGCGTTCAAAATCAACTTTGATATTGATTTCAGAAACGTCCCATTGTTTGCGATTAATGTACATTCGTAACGTAATCAAAGTACAGGAGGCCAGTGATGATGCCAAAAGTTCTGACGGACTAAATCCTAAATTTTTCCCTCCCATTTCCTGAGGCTCATCGGCGATTACAATATTTCCGGTGGCCGATTTTATTTCTGTTCGATACAAACGTGTATCTATTTGTGCTGATATCGTTTCCATATATTATTTTATTCGGGGTTCTGGTAATGGTACAAATTCTGTTTCACCCGGAACTTTAGGGAACGTTTGTTCTGTCCAGTCTTTTTTTGCTTTTTCGATTAGTTCTTTGTCCGAAGAAACAAAATTCCAGAATATAAAATGTTCTTCAGGAAAAGGTGTTCCGCCAAAGATGTAAACCGTAGAATTTTCGGCTATTTCAAATTCACAAAGTGTACTGTCGTTTGTAATTAAAATTTGTTTCGGATCGTAAACATGTTCGCCGCTTTTAATGCTTCCTTCCAGAATATACAAGCCACTTTCGCCAAATAAATGATGTCCTATGTTTATCTTTTTAGTTTCGGTGCTTTTTATTTCAATAAAATATAACGGACTATAAACAGGAACTGGTGATTGTTTTCCAAATGCTTCTCCGGCAATTAATTTATACGATACACCGTCTTCATCCCAAGCCGGGATGTCATCAGCTTCAACATGGGTAAAATTCGGGTCCATTTGTTCTAATTCTTTTGGAAGCGCCACCCAAATCTGTAAACCGTGAAGCATTTTGTCTGAATGTCTTAAATATTCGGGTGTTCTTTCAGAGTGAACGATTCCTTTTCCGGCAGTCATCCAGTTTACGGCACCTGGTTTTATTTCTAATTCGGTTCCTAAACTATCACGATGCATGATACTTCCTTCAAACAAAAATGTCAAAGTCGAAAGTCCGATGTGCGGATGTGGCGGAACATCCATATTTTGATACTGATTTAAATGTGCTGGTCCCATATGATCGATAAATACAAATGGTCCAACAGCTCTTTTTTCACGAAAAGGCAATAATCGGCCAACCATAAAATTGCCAATGTTGGCAGCACGTTCTTCGATAATTAGATTAATATTTGACATGATTAATTTGATTTGATTTGAAAACAAAATTACAGTGGTAACAGGAATCTGTAACTTAATTTAGATTAAGAAAAGCCTAATAGCGGTATTATTTATAAAAGTAAGGAAAATCCCGAAGACTACAATTCATTTTTGTTATTCTAAAGCTTAGTCTTACAATGCTGTTTAAAAAGAGGTGATTAATCTGTGTTGATTTAGTGACATTTGTGTCTAACTTGTCAATTCAAAATCGAGTGTTTCACTTTCAGTTCCGTTAATGATAATCGATAATTGATGAATTCCGGTATGAAAAACACGTGTAGTAATGATTTTAAAAGACTGATTTCTTTCTATTTTTGTTAATTGATTGGGCTGATATGTTTTTTCACTGATTTTAAAGACTTTTTTAGCCAAATGTCCTTTTGATTTTTTATAATGAACAGCATATTCTAAACGAATCGTTTTGGCTTCATCGTTTTTATTGTTCAGATGAAATTGAAACTGCAAATAATCTCCAATTTTTACAACTGGCGTTTTGATCTCGAAAGAAGAAAGTTCGATATTAGTGCTTTCTAATCCATAATGACTTAGAATTTCAGGATGTCCTTGCTTTAATAATGTCCGGCATCCGTGTTTTATGATTCCGTCGGTTTCTTTAGAAATTCCTTTCCATTTACCGGCAATTTGAAGCACAATTTGTGGATTATCTTTAGTAATGTCATTTAAATTATTGGCAACACTTCTGCGTACATATTCTGAAGGATCATTTTTTAGGTTTTCTAAAATTGGGAGAATAGAAGAGGGATCTTTTTTTAAGAACGGAATCGCCATTGCCCAGGGTAATCTCGGACGTGAACCTTCGCTGGCTAATCTTCGCACATGATGATTTTCGTGTAGCGACCATTTTGTCATTTCGTCAATCATTTTTTCTTTATATCTTAAAATAAAAGGACGAACAGCAAATTCACAGCTTATAAATTGTGTTATAGAAACAAAGGCTTTCGCCGAAGTTTTAAAGTCGTCTAAACCGTACATTTCAATATAATCAGCAAAAAAGATGAAAGCCAGATTACCATCTGTAAATTTATTTTTCTTCAGATTTTTGATGATGTTATCAATTACAGCAACGGCTTCGGGAAAAGACTGAGGCATAAACTGATGCAATACAGTTGTGGTATGTTTCATGCGGTCTTTCCATTCTTTTTGGGCAAAATCGCCTTCGTAAATGGTTGTTATAAATTTTTGTTTATCGAAAGCCGGATACACTTCGGCGACAGCCTGACCAAATTTTTCGTAAAAGGTAACAGAATAAATATCTTTAATTAAGCCCATAATTTTGTTTGAATGAACCTCAAAGATATTTAATGTTTCTAATTAAAAATATAGTTTTTGCGTGAAATTTTTAAACACATAGGAACATAGAATTTTAAATTATATAGTGAAGATGGTTTAAAAAAATCTGGATTTTTAATAC